>Ga0126342_10015207_pt1 | contig 13504 bp, 14 predicted proteins | sample Cyp1metagenome_FD_92528 | JGI IMG/M metagenome (GOLD analysis project Ga0126342, IMG submission 92528) | Coral microbial communities from Lord Howe Island, Old Settlement Bay, Australia - Cyphastrea 1 metagenome | ecosystem: Host-associated > Invertebrates > Cnidaria > Coral ...
ATATGCCAGATAGAATGCCAAATAGAATGTCAGAAGATATGTCAGATAGAATGCCAGAAGATTTGCCAGTAAGAAAATGTATAAATGTCATGGTGGGGATCACACGAAGTAAAGTAATTTTAAATAGCATTCTATAGCAACAAAATACGGTGGCATTCTTTCGTGGCAATTCCTTAAAATTCCTTAAAAATCCTTAAAATTCCAAAAAACTCCTTAAAAATCATTAAATAAACATTAAAGATCCTTAAAAATCCTCCGAATTCCTTCAAATTCCGTCAAATTCCTTTAAATTTCTTAAAATTCCTCTAAGGTTCCTTAAAATTCCTTAAAACTCTCTAAATTCCTTAAATTTCCTTATAATTCCTTTAAAATTCATTAATATTCCTTATAATTCCTTTAAAATTCCCTAATATTCCTTAAAATTCCTTAGAATGCCTTCAAATTCCTGAAAATTCGCTGATCTAAAATGACATGCCCAATAAAATCGATATAAAAAGCTCCTGGAAAAACACTGGTTCCATTCTGCAATAAAATGCTCCAAGCAAACATGTTTTTGCAATAAAATGAGAATGGAATTTTAACATGTTAAAAATCATCAGGGTTTACCTTTACAATAAAATGCTTAGCCCAACCCCCCAACAATAAAATGACTAGCCTGACATCAATTTTAAAATTCCAATACATTAAGAATTTTGTTTAAACTATGCACAGGTTCACCAGTTCTAGAGTGGAAATTGCCACGGGGATTGTGCTAGCACTTCACTTGGACCTCCAATGGGAGCTGGGGAGATCACATAAATGAAAACCTCAGCTGTAGGATCAAGCATGTCTTGCCACTTTTCAATCAAGACTTGTCTCCAAGTGTCAGGATCAGGTGGAAGCAGGACCTCACGCCCTCGATTGGTACGGGGGAATCTGTCGTGATCACAGAACCATGATGCCACATAAAACCGAAAGGGGCGCGTCATAGCCCGGTTTTCTCGCGCGCGTCATGCGAGATGCTGCTCGGGCACATTTGGAGAAAGGGCTTGGCCATTCACGCGCAAGCCTCCGCGAATTCCTTGAGTTCCTGGTATGCCGCTTTCAGATCAGCCGGCGTTCCTTCTTCTTCCATCAGCCCGGCATTCGCCTGGACAAACTCCCTGATGTCTCCGACATCGACGATCCTCTCGTTGAGTTCCAAGATACTGCGCGCAGCATCGCTGTGACGTCGGTCTTCGAATTCATGTGACATTGCCAGATACGCAGGTGTCTCCGCTGCAGAGAGCGCAAGCTTCTTCTTGATCTCCTTCGAGACATCATCAGGCAATGCCGCTCCTCCTGCCAATTCTGTGAGGAACCCGGCGACCAGCTGATTCGCATACGTGGCATTTTCGCGGAGCCATCCTGCGTCTCGCAGGGAATGCCCCTCGGAGGCTTTGCTGACGAAGACAAACCCCGTGGCCAAAAGTTCCGAGATCAAATTTTCAAGGCCAGGGTTACTAAACACCTGATTGCTCCCCGAGCCTGATAGGCCGGTGGTGAGCAAATGGAAAGAGGAATTCGTGGCCCTCTTGAATCCTGCCACGTGCACTGCCCTGATTTCGGAAAGAAGCATCGGGAGCCCCACTTTATATTTCAAAAAATCCGTGCAATTTGAGCGTCACCAAAACATCCAGCACCGCGGCGGTTTCGAGGATCCTCGCCACAACATTCACTGATGCCGGGAGGCGCACAAGTCCATATCCAGAGACATTGTGGTTCGGCAACCTGGCAGAGCATGAGATGTAGGCGACGTGTGGTTGCGAGGCAGGATCGAGGTAGTCCATGCCAATCATCGATTCCATCGGAAAGTGGGACACCCTGTGCATCATCTTACTTTGGGCCTTCAATTTTTCGGACTGGGCATCCATTGCTCCGAAGGCCGCCGAAGCCAACGCTCCCTTCTTGCGGAGGGGTCGGAAGTCCACTCCTGAAAAATGCTTGAGACCGCACAGGCCAAGCGCGGTCATCAGGGTCTCTGGCGGACCCTGCCCCGCCTGGGCCCAATGGTGTCTCCTGCGCAACGCACTTATTCAAACGAAAATTGGAAAAGCACTGCATTTGCCGCACCAGGAATGACCTGATCGTCAAGGACTTCGGACAGCTTCGGTGCGTTCTCATACGCGGCAATCGGCTGCTTCAGCGCCTCCTCAAGCGCCAGAAACGGACTCTCTTGCACAGAGCATACAATATTATAACTCAGATGCAAAGGATATAGGAGCGCACACCAGAAATGCAAGCAAGCAATGTCTGCCAATGCGCCTCGAATTTCCCCGGCGTCCAGCAAATCTTCCGTGCCATTCCGTGCCCAATGCCTCTGAGACCACGTCCTTGGCAACCAAAATCGAACATGCCATTAATTCGCGGATGCAGTCTGCATCAGGAGGCTCAGTGTGAATGACGACTCGCATGTCGCTCGGGTCACCGAGGAAATCGAGTTCCACGTAGATTGCGCTGTCCTCCGAAGTCGGGTCTCGGTGACGTGTCCTCACGATCTTGTTTCCCAGGGCGGACCCTCTAGACAGCACTTTCAGTCCTTGGAACGGAGTCTGATCAAACACCATCTGCCCCTTGGGCCGAATTGTCTCGACAAATCGTTCGTCTGCCAAAAGATCCGCGTCTGGCCTGTCATATGGGCGCACGACCAAGACAGGCATCTTGCGTCCACCTGGGCTGGCAGCCGAAATCCTTGTCAGCTGGTTCGTGAACACGATGTCCTCACATTCACGATCAGGTCATCCATGTCCTTGGCCTCTGAGCAAAAGAGAGTCAGCGACTTCTTCTTGAAATAGCTCTCTGGCAACCTCCTCGTGACATTTGCCGGGAGAGAGTATGAATCCATTGGGGTCGCTGTGACCTGGAGTTCTTCCAAAAATTCCGCAAGCTCTGGCACTGCAGGATTCATCTTTGACGCTGCGGCCACACGTTGTTGAATCAGAGTGACGTCTGGGAACATCCTGCGTGTGATTTCCTGAGCTGCCATCTTTTCAAAGATGCAAGCTTACCCGTCCCTCAAGTTTCGCAGTTCGTGTCGTTCTTGCTTGAGCCAAAATGGCTACGGAATGGGAAGGATTATCCCATATATTATGGAAAGTCATAAACATCATGTTCCAAACTCCAAACCACCAACCATTTTCATCCATTTTCCCTATCTCTAATCTGAAAAGTTCAGGTATTTTATGGGATGATTCCAGCATTCCGTTGTGACGTCCCCCACTGATACTCGGTATACCCATGTCACAGCTTCATCCGTGGCTGGTAGATTCACCCAGGAATCAGGATGACCTGATCTTTTCCGTAGCGGTCACATTATGCTACAATGTGAGGCCCCCGTTCGATAGCTAAGTTGGTGAACATAACTCCAATAGCTATGGTTTATGGTACTTATAACTATAGTTACTGGGGCTTATAAACCAACTTATAACTGGGGGGCCTCACATTGCATTTACTAATTTCCAGTATTCCTTCAAATTTTGTCAACAATGCAAACAATTTGCTAAGGGTTGCTTTGCAGTTTCGAACCATTCAGGCCGCAACATACATGCGCACCGTTCAGGAAGAACTTTTTGAGTAGGCAAGGAAACACTGCTTTGGGTTTTTTGAGCCGCCATGTTCAGCAACAGGCCACCTGAAACAAATGGTTCAAATTCAATAGCTGAATCGATAGGGAAATCATGGTTTTGGCGACTCGTTATTCATGATGTCAATAGCTACGGCATGCTACGGCATTCTCTGGGACCTTCATCCCAATCCGTCTTGGCAGATCACGATCATGTCCACAATTTTACAGTTGACCAGTCCAGCACTGAACATCTAATGTTTCTACAAAATATTTCTTTACATATGGTGCGCAAAATAATAAACATATATAAATACCGACATTTTTTGAATCAATCCCTGATTTATCAGATTAAAAATTTCATCCCTTCTCTGCAATATTGTTTGACCGGGATTGAATTGATCATGGTCCCACCTTGACCATCCTCCTACTGACAGTATTTACTAAATGTACCAGTGGGATGATTGTTGTTGTTACATGTCGCTGTCGTAACCCACAAATGTCGAAATATCATTGTGTTGGCAATGCCCGTGTCATAGTTGTCCAAAATTTTGATGTGTCTAAAAAAAAATGGAACATGTTCGCCCCAACCCGGACGTTTCTCCATATCCACAAAACACACCCAAACAGTATCATATACTTGTCACAAAAGGATGAACGAAAACACCGGCCATACGCAGCGATTTTGACTTTAGGTTTCTGGATTTAAGGTTTTAGGGTTTTGGTTTTTGGGGTTTTAGAGTTTAGGGTTTCTAGGGTTTATTGCCTTGCATGGACAAATTAAACACGTTTGCCCTGCGCAGGGATTGGAGCATGTCAAAAGATATGCGGGATCAGCATGGAAAAACTTCAGGGTTCCAGACATGTTTTAACCTGTTTTAACCTGTTTTAACCTGTTTTAACATGTTTTAATAACTTTTTTTAACAGTTTTGATAACATGTTTTAAACATGTTTTAAACATGTTTTAACATGGTAACATGGTTGCTGTAAATCCCGAATATGTTTTCCTGTTGTGACCTCCCCAGTTTCGTTTCCGTGACCGTCCATGACCATGGTCCTCTTCTTCGAAACTACCAGCGAAAACCACGTTCGTTGGAGATAGTCTGTCCTTAGGTGCGGGCACCAAACTGCAGGCACCAAGAAAAAAACAAACGACCCAATTCATGCCAGTTGATCTTTTCCAGTGAACAAGTCAAACGCAAAAAAAAAACAATTCAGGTGGAAATTGAATTCTATGTCATCAGATACTTCCCCAAAAACTGCGGCAACCGAACAAAAAAAATCATAAACCGACCAAAAAGTCTGCTTTGCCAACTGCGGGAAATATAGCTTCAACCCAGGATTTCTTCGTCAAACAAAAAAGGGTTCTTCGTCAAACACCGATTTTTGTCAAACTAAAGCTTCAGTATAGAAAACCAAGGCCCTCCCAAGACATCTCCGAGTGGGGCAAATTTTGGTTTCCGAATCAGTTTTTGATCACATATCCAACAGCACCAGCAGCTGGGCACATACTCAAAGCACCGACCCATTGTTTTAAACGGGGGATCCAAAACCATCTGAATTTGCAGTGCAAAACTTGAGCCATGCGCCTCGTACACAAACAAAGCAGTCTACCTTAAAACTAGTCCATTTCACGCACGTTCATGCAGAAGAAAATATTGAAAACTGTTCTGTGGTTTCAAGATTGAATAGATATTACTCGCTGGGGGTCATAGTCTCAATTATGGTGTGAAAAAAAAACAGTTTTTGAAGCCGCCGCAAGATATTGCCAATTTTCAATACCAAATTTAAGAGAAACAATCCCAATACATGCTTGTATCTCATATTATACCCTTCTTTCTGGTGTTAAACCAATAAGCTTCTGCAGCCCTTGACGCCCGAACCAGCGCTCAGCTGTCAGCTAGGTGTCATCCAACAAGCGACTCATATCCTGGGCAGGGGCAGCGTGCTCCGGAACTCAACAGCCAAGTTGGGGGGGATTGTCCATCCGTCTTGTTTCATCTGTTTGTCAAATGCAAAGTGCACATGCTCAAAAATGAGCGTTTCCGTCTACCCAACATGTTGCACTTTCTCCATGCCAAGGTCAGAGACGTTCGCCAATCGGGTCCTTCAATCGGAACAGGCAGTAGCTGCTGTCCAATCCGTCTATATGCAAGTGGGGCAAGATTTCAGAGGAACTCGGTTGTGGTGAAAAGCCCCTCGGAGCTGTGAATACCAGTTGAATTGGGTTTGGTTTGAACTAGTGAATCATACTAAATAGATCTAAAATAGATGTATATTTCCCGCAGGTTCTCCCTCAAACCAATTCATTGGCCTCCGGCAAAGCATGGCTCTGCTCTAAGATTTATTTGTCTTTCTGCAAGTGATCCCTTGAACATCCCTGAGCCTCTTTCCTCGTATTGAAAACATCGCAGAATCCTAGGGATTCACGACTTTCTGGGAACCCAGGGGCCATTACAAAAAAAAACAAAAGAATCGCTGATTAAGACACAGGATTCCTTGGAAGAACTTTGGGATTCCAGGCATCAACCCGGAATTTCCGAAAGAAAGTGAACTACTGAGGGTGTGCAGAGGGTGTGCAGTGAGGCTTTTTGCATAAAATGCCACCCCCAGAAGTTGGGACTGGCCTTGACCAGTTTGGAATGTATGATGGGACAATGGGCACAATGGGTCCGTGAAAAAAATCCCCTAAGAAAACCAGAGTTGGTCGACTATATCAACATACATGGCTTCAGGTTTCCAATGGGGATCATCCCAAGCTTTTTTCGCAGGGAAGATCTCACGGAAGATTTTACTGAAGCCAGATGAAGCCAGCTAAGCTGGCGAACATGACGACTGACTCTTGGAGGGTGAATCCGAAGTAGCATAGCTGAGGGGCTTCACTGGGCTTCACCGTAAGTATTTTGAGGTGAGGAAAGCCGTGGGTACGAATCGTGTGGATCGTCCCATAGCATTGTCCAATCATCCAACAATGTGAGGCCCCCCAGTTATAAGTTGGTCTATAAGCCCCAGTAACTATAGTTATAAGTACCATGACCATAAACCATAGTTATTGGAGTTACAAACCAACTTAGCTATCTTGGGGGCCTCACATTGAAGAGAATGTCAACCCGAGATTTTTATCGACACTGACTATTGAACGGTTACCCAACATAGTGATAGCGTCGAAGTTGGTAGTTTGTATGCCATGGTATCCCCCGCTAGTACAAACTGGGGGCAGCAATACTGAGCCATGAAGAATAGCCTCGCTGTCAGTCTGCGGGGCCGTTGGATAGCTAAGTTGGATAAAATAACTCCAAAAACTATATTAGGTCTATGCTACTTTTAACATCTGCTAACTATAGCGAATGGGATTTATAAATAACTTATAACTAGGAGGATCCCACCTTGCATATCCTATTCCAGTGTGGTTTCAAGCCCTCGAACCAACCAGCCGCATGGGATCATCGTCTGTGTTTTTGAACTCAACGTTGGACATATGTCAGACAGTGGGTAGCAAGTTTCTTCCCAAGAAACCAAACAGTATTACCCTCTGGTAAACTAACATAACTATGGAAAATCACCATTTTTAATGGGAAAATCCACTATTTCTATGGCCGTTTTCAATAGCTATGTAACAAATTACCAGAGGGTACTCATCCCACTGTCATAATCAAAAGGAATCATCAAACATGTATATAATACAGTGATATTGCCACCATTTCCAACAGACTGGGCATACCCTCCAGACCCTCCAGTGTCATCAAAGGAAAATCCATCATTTAGTTCAATGAGCAAGCCATGTTTGAGGACAACGGAGGGTATACTCCCGTTATACCCCAGTTATTATCTAAGTGTATCCCAATAATCTCCCGAACAAAAATAAACGGTTGTTGGTTAAATTTTCATTATCCCAGCTAATTATCCTACTATATCATGATAATTATATCCCTATTATTATTATTATTAATATGTTTTACTATTGTTCTTACTATTATCATTATTATAAATCATATACGTGTTAACCAAACAAAAAATATGGCTGTTGGTTATTTACCTCCATTTCTCAAAGAAGTACTCGTCTGGTTGGTGGTATACCTACCCCGCTGAAAAATATGAGTTCGTCAGTTGGGATTTATCTATGGAATATTTACCAACATTTGCCCAACATAAATCTCCCAGTCATGTAGGTAAATATACCATACATGGAGTATATGGCAACCATTTCTAGATCATCTTCCCAAAAAATCCTTTAAAAAACCATGATGTTTGACCATTTCTAGATCATGTATATGGAAACTTTCTGGAAAGTCATAAAAAATGGTCCAAACCAACCAGTCATGGCGCCACCAGCAACCAGTCGTCGCCAAGAAGCTGAATCCGTCAGACGTTCCAGGCTGCGAGCCGCCTTCGCCCACTGCTTCACGCTGCGTGTATCCTGGGCCAGCGAAAAAAGGTGGTCGACAAAAAACGACCGGTCGGAACGTGGGAGAAAGATGGGGATTTTTCACAACGATTTTTTTTTTGGGGGGGTTGATAGTTGACTCATTTTTTTTTGGGGGGGGTTGATAGTTGACTCATTTTTTTGGGGGGGTTGATAGTTGACTCATCTCAGTACTGATAGCTAGAAAAAGCCTCTGGTTATGACTAACAGTTCGCCATGGTATAGATGGCCCCAATCGAAATAGATGCTTTACCGAACTTAAAAATGCTGGATCTTTCCATGGCGAACTGTTAGGAAAATAACCAGATGGTAAATTGTTTTGCCTGGGTTTTTATACTATGATTGATGGCAGATATCTTCGGGACGAACCTCCAAAAACGTAGAAAAAAAGTATATGTGCTGACGTATAAAACCAGCAAACACACTAGCTGCAGAAAATTAAATCAGAATGGTTTATATGGAAAAACCCATCTTTTGTCAGGATGATTTGGGGGTACCTCCATTTTAGGAAATCCCCATATATATATAATATATATATATATATAATTATATATATATATATATCGTTTAGTTAAGCTTAGATAAGCTTAGTCTATATTCTCTTCGAACTGTTGCATGCCACGTCTGATCTGCATCCAAAAAGCGGTTTCGTCGCATTCAAAGAGCAAAGCACTCCAACCTGCTTGGAAACCCCCAGTATCAGAGGGCAGAGGTCGTTCCATGGTTCCAATCAAAGGTGGACCCTTAGGTGACCCGTGCTGGAAAATTGCTGGCTTCATTAGATTCGCAATCTGGTGCGTAAAAAACGTAGGGTTGCTGGATGGGACTGATGGGTTGCTGGGGGTTGCTGGGATGATCTGCTTGATAGTTAGCCAGTGGATCATTCCCGAAAATTCCCTACGTTTAGCAACAGTAAGTCATTGGGCGAGTCCAAAAACCACCAACAAGGAAGAGATAGTTAGCCAGTGGATCATTCCCTCATTCCCTACTAAGAACAACGGGTTCATTGGTCCCATCTATTTGTTGAGGTCACATCTTGCGGCATTGCGGCGGTTGGCATTAGTGACAAGGATTCATCACCGGTGTAAAGGGACTCCCTGACCTTGTACCTGGTGGGTCATCAGTAACGTTAAGAATCACCACATGAAACAACCCTCAGTTTGATATGGGTTAGCCTCTGGTAAAATAACATGACTATGGAAAATCAACATTTTTAATCGGTAAATCAACTATTTCTATGGCCGTTTTCAATAGCAAATTGTTAAATTACCAGAGGGTATATCATGGTCAATCATCCACTTGCTTAAGGTCTGAGATAATACCTGTGCTGTATCTGTGCCACCCATGAACCAAGAAATATAACTCTTCACACCATAGCCAATCTTAGATACCTTGCAAAAATATAACTTGTTCCAGCTAGTTAGTATAAATTCGCATGTCCAGCAATGATTCAACAGATGCAAGTACCCTCTGGATATTTTATATAGCTATGGAAAATGGCCCGTTTATAGATGATATATGACGATTTACCTATGGAAATGGTGATTTACCACCCCAAACTCACCAGTCAGTTTATTCAAATTAGCAGTGTCAAATCCCTGAGTCCTCTCTTGATACTGGTTGCTTAGTAAAAAGATTCCATAGTAACAGAATGATTAATGGATTGATAATCCCCAATATATGAAATAGTATAGCATCAGCAAACACCATCAATATGCATCAACCATATCCATGTATTCTTGATACTTAAAAATCAGAGTGTTTCAACAGAAGCAGTAGTATATATTATTGCAAATATCCACTTGTTCTTTATTAGTGGTATTCCTGTATATATTAAACTACATAAATTTATCTATGATTTATTCATTTATCTTATTTATTTATCCAGATATTCTTGTTATTATGGTTACATCTTCATGAAATCAAATTAAATCACCCAAAATTCAATAGTTCATCAACTCTATCGCCATATTCCAGAATTTGTAAATTGAAGCCCCAAAGCCCTAATATCCAGGATCAGTAACACCTAGTTTCCAAATTTTGGGGGTACCACTTTTATGATGGCAAAAAATGGTACACTTTTGGAGGATGGTCTGGAAAAAAAATCCTGGAAAAAACCCTCTGGTTATGTCAAAATAACTATTGAAAATGGCACCTTTAGATCTTTGATTTACCGAACTTCAAGATGGTGGATCTTTCCATCGTTTTTTCCTGGTTGGTTGGTACAATAACCATCTTGAAAAATGTGAGTTCGTCAATGGGAAGGATGACATCCCATATATGACATGGAAAATTAACATCATGTTCCAAACCAGCAACCAGTCATCTTAAATCCCAATTTTGGTGACTTAAATCTGGCTAAAACCCCTATGTTTCATGGATTTCTATGTTTTCCATGTTTTCCATGTTTACCAGAGGCAACGAGACGGCTCAGAATCCTCGAAACTCCGATTTTCCAACGAATCCTCCAGGGCGAGGAACGGGAGAGAAAACGTCCCCGATTCACGGCGCGAAGGATGAGGTCGCCTCATCCAGGATTGTTACGGCGGATGTTTCGCCGGGGATCAAACAATCTGGTTGGTGGTTTCAACCTACCCCTGGGGGGTTGGTGGATTATATACAGCAAATGAGGCTTGTTTAGCAAATATTTGAAGATGTGAAATTATATAAATTACTGGTTGGTGGTGCAATAACCATCTTGAAAAATATGAGTTCGTCAGTTGAGATCATTATTCCCAATATATGGAAAAACATGTTCCAAACCACCAACCAGCAATTGGTCAGTTGGAGAATATCTGGTTTGAACCAGTTGCTGTTATGGCAAAACTGGTTCAGCTCTAAATGGAATTATAACTCCTATAACTGAGGTTATATGTCATTATAATCCCCTGAGATGGCTGATGAATTGCTTGGTGGTGGTTGAGCCTACCCTCTGAAAAATATGAGTGCGTCAGTTGGGATTATGACATTCACAACTGAATGGAAAAATCATCCAAATTCAATGGGAATTTCAGGATCCTAAAACGGAGGTACGTTAGTACCATATGTTTGGCCATATTTTCTGGTGATATTCCCTGAAATTTAAGCCTAAAAAATCGGCCAAAAATATATGGAATCGGTACCTCCAATCAATCGGTTCCTGTTGCATGGCCATTGATATTATATACCATTATTGTATGGAAACATAATATCATTATAGTATATACCATATTATAGTAACATTGTATACAATGTGAGGCCCCCAAGATAGCTAAGTTGGTTTATAACTCCAATAACTATGGTTTATGGTACTTATAACTATAGTTACCGGGGCTTATAGACCAACTTATAACTGGGGGGCCTCACATTGTACCATATTATATACATTGATATGATATAGATGCTCCATGGCTTCATCGTGCTGGAATATGTACCTACAGTAAAACCCCAAAAATGACCCAGGTAAATGTAGGAAAGTATTCCAGCAATATGGTTCGCATCTGGGTAATATAGAGGGTTATAAGCAATCCATGATATTATACGATTTGTTCTGGTTATTTGAAGTTATAAAATATGATTATATAGTTATTTTATGTAGTTATTATTATAGATAACCATAAACCATGTAACTCCTATTGTTACTATAGAGAACTATGACTATAACTTCAATTTATGATTCACCATATCTTCACCATAACCATAACCATTATTTGAAGTTATTTAGTGATGGTTAATATGGTGAATAATGGTTAATTACGGTTTATGATGGTTAATGGCCCAACTAACAGTTACTGTATTTTTATGGGCTTATTTCATGATATACCAACTAGTTATAGTACTTATAATTCCATTTATATCTGCTAAGGGCCATAACTGTAGGAATTCTATGAGAATTTCTGAGGAGGTTATATGAGATTTTATGACTTTTATGGAGATGAACCATCAACAATGGGCTATTAGCTATAATGGATGATTGTTGTGTGTGATTATGATCTCATTGTGTGTACTATGGCTCTATATGGTTTAATAGAGATAAGGTTGGGATAATAGTGGGATAATCATAATAATATCATCTTTAAAGATATTTATAATGGGTTGATTCGTGAACCATGTATGGACTCGTAATGACCATAGCTTTATCTATATGGTCTCATAGAAATGGATTTATTAATGGACCATTGTGCTTTGTCAGGGATCATTGTTGATACTGTAGTGAGTATCCCGTTTTTTTTTTTGTGAAAATGATTGTGATGTATGATGATAATAAAATCATATCTATCGTCTTATCACGACAAAGGCAATGCAAACATGGGCAGCAAAATAAATCCACAAACATTCAAAGACGACCACTGTAGAGCTGCAAATAGAGCCAGTAGATGCGTGCACTTTACGCACACTTCTGTGTGTATGGACGTGTAGATTGCCATTTTGATGAGAATATGATGATCAACAAATGGATTTAAATTTAAGATGAGGATTTTTCAGATGATCAAACAGTGTTTTCCTCTAACAGTTCAGACAGTCCCGTTCAATATTGCAACCCAGTTGAAATGCTTGTGGTATCCAATGGCTTGACTGGCTTGACTTATGAGATGTTCCGACTGGGACATCAAAAAGTATACTGTTATTATCTGTATCAGTAATATTAGTAGTACGTAGTACTATGATTATTATTAGTAGTATCATTATTATTATTATTATTACAGTACTATTCTTAGTATTATTATCGTTATTATTGAAGAATTACTTATAAAGGACAGAGGAGGCCCCTGTTGACAATAGCTAAGTTGGTAGACACAACTCCAAACTCACTAGGCTTTATTCAATTTATGGTAGCTGAAACAGCTCTATTTTCATGGGGTGAATCTAAAGCAACCGTTGAATCATGGGGTCCTCACCTTGTGTAGATGCGCAAAGGAAAAACGATGGATCCATATTCAAAGCCGAGAGTTAGCCTCTGGTAATCAGTCACATGGCGTGGAAAATCACCATTAACATGCCTACTAACAAAGGGATTTCCCAGCTAACTATGATTATGATTATTGATTACTGGAGGGTAGCTGCTAATTCCTGATTATTAATGGCTATAGATGCTATAACAGACCCATTATCCATCCAATGAAATTTCATCACATCCCCATGGAAATCCCCTTGAAAATCACCAATTTGCAACTATAATATATACATATATATATATATATACATACCTAGGTAAATTACAATATTTCACTAACCTGAATTAAGGCCATTTAGGGATGATTTCCCTTCTAACCATGATTCCAGTGAGGTCGCAGTGAGGTCGTTATAATTTATATATATATACTTTGGACCAGCCTGGGACTTAGGGACTTATAAGTCATGAAGTAAGTTCACTTATAAGTGGCTATGTGGCATGTCAAGTTAGTTATAAGTCTCTAGCTGGTTCCTAGTGTGGGGTAGGTTAAGTGGCACTTACTATTGACTTAGGGTGAGATATAAGTTCTATACGTTAAATGATCATGACTTAGAGATCACTTAGCGA
>Ga0126342_10015208_pt1 | contig 13504 bp, 9 predicted proteins | sample Cyp1metagenome_FD_92528 | JGI IMG/M metagenome (GOLD analysis project Ga0126342, IMG submission 92528) | Coral microbial communities from Lord Howe Island, Old Settlement Bay, Australia - Cyphastrea 1 metagenome | ecosystem: Host-associated > Invertebrates > Cnidaria > Coral ...
AGTTTCTGTGAATCTCCTATTTAGTTGGGTTTGGCGAGCAACAATTGTGAAGGGCCACCAACTACAATCCTTGTTTTTGCACAGCTAGCTGAATAGGGTAGCGGCTGGTCCACGGTCAGGGTGGCCGCTTTCAAACCGAGAAGTGTACCAAGTGCCATACCAATGGGCATTTGGCTCAAGTGCGCAGAAAAAGGGCCGCATGTTGTTGTGGCTCCGTGGGTTATGAGCCCAAATTCTTTTCGGTGCCTGTAAGCCATGGACAGTTCTACGATGAGACGGAGACGATCACTACCGCGGGTTCGTGAAGCTGGTTCTGCTGAGGATCAGTTGCGTCAATTGCAGCGGGATCTGGATGGCGGCGACTTGCAGCCGGTGCCTCGACCACTGGCAGAGGGAGCGACCCGTGACGTTGATCGGATGTCAACGACTGGCCGTGGTGAGCAAGGACAGAATGGTGAGCAAGGACATGGGGGAGCTACATCCTCGGGATCCAGGTCAACCGTGGAAGCAGCTTCTACTTATGGTCCTGTTGGAGTTCGTAGCGTACGAGTCCAACGCCAAGGTCAAGCATCTGGGTCTGATTCAGTGTCTGGGGAACATTTTCCTCGACCCCAAGGGAATCCTGTTACCTATGTACCCCCTCAAGGAGTTCCGGTTGCGGCACCTCGGGAAAGAATGGGTGAACCACTCATGGAAGCTATTGGGGATAGAGTCACAAGGGATGGGGATGGTTCTGGAAGGGTCGGGGAAGGAACTGGGACTGAACCTGGTGAAGTATCCAGTGTTGGCGAAGGGCAAGTGGTACGGCCTCCGGGGCTGCCTATGGTTGGGAGTGAACCTAGGAGGGATAACCTGGGAGTTGCACCAGCTAGGGAGTCGGTACCAGTCAATGTTTTTTGGAGTCCAGCCCGACGGGCATATGAACGGCTGGACACTGGTTGGGATCCTGCCCTCGACCGCTCGTCGCTGCTAGATTCAGTGATGATTGACCCCCGAAGGCTGGCCAGTGCTTTAGGTGTTGAATCAGGGGAAGGTAGAGCCTCTGGTAGTGTTGACATTCAAGGACCTCGGGTAGGGTGTGCCTCGGAATCTGCAGCGCCTGAAGTGCGCCGTGAACCGGACGTCACTGTTCCAAGGGTGGACAGTGCTGTGGGAACGGGGATACCACCAGCCAATGGACCGGTTGAGGGTAGCAAAAATCTTGAGGGGTTTTACAGTGCTAGTTCGGGGGAGAGTGGACGTGCTTGGTTGAATGGGGAAAATGGGGATGTTCTTATGGATCCTGTTGTTGAGGTGTTTGAGGGATGCCCAACAACGGTTTGAAGAGGGATTAAGCTCGATGATGGAAAACCAACCACCAACTGAGAGTTTCAAGTCTCCAAGGGATCTGAATGATTTCAAGCCGAAGCCTCCGCCTGGCCCGCCACCTAAGACTCCGCCACATGACCAAGGAATCGGGAATGGAGGGGAATCACCACCTCCACCACCACCTCCGCCGCCTGTGCCACCAGTTCCACCATTTCCTTATGGGGGGCAGTCGTTGGATTTTGGGTCGATTGGTCAAGGAGGTACTATGGTTGGATGTCATTTTGGGCCCACTGGTGTTGGTGAAACCCCGGGGGAAAGTCTCAGGTCATTTGATCTTCCACGGTTGAAGGAAGATTCAACTCCCTTTTTGAGTTTGGTGATTGGGTGAGCATCGTGGACACCCAGGTTGGTGATGTGAGCTATGCTAGTGAGGTATGGTGGCAAGAAATCAGAACCGCAGCTGACAGGTGCTATCAAACATGGCTTAAATCATCCCCCTTGGAAAGGCTTCGTTTGAGGCCAATGTTGGGCCCAAAAACGGGGCAGTGGCCACGTACGGAGAGGAGGGTGTTGGGAATGTTGCTTGGAGCTATCCCAGAAAGATTGAAAGGTGCGAGTCATTTGCAGTTCGTACCACGTGCAAGGTACACCTCATTTACCATGAGGAAATTAGAGTGTTTCAAGCATGGAACATAAGCGCCGATATCAAGGCCGCTGTGGTTCAAAAGAGCTGTCCGCATGGCAGCGGAGCCCCTAGTGGGGTAACAGGTTGCCGTGCAGCCATACGACGGTGAAGCCTGTGGACGAGCCTCTTAACTAGTGTTGCAGTGCTCGCAATCAGTGCTCACTGACTCAGAGGACGACGATTGCTCTGGCTGCGCTTTGACCTGATCCCCGTGAACGCTTAGGAGCCCAACGAGAAACCGATCCAGGACTATACCGACGAGATGGATGTTTCTGACCCATCCTTGGTTGCAGGTTCTCCGACAGCTCAAGGACAAGCCCAAGGACAAGTTCAAGGACTCAATGAGCTAGCACGGTTGGTGGCTAGTGCTACAGCTGCAGCCGCACAGGTAGCTGAAGCAGCTGCTGCTACTTCGACGACGAGGCCTCCTGATGAGAAATCCAAGAAAGACCTCTACAAGTTGATCCCTAGGCCTTCTACGTTTGCCCCTGCTGACCGAGATCAAGAAGTTGCTATGTGGAGAGATTGGTTTTGGAGTTTCAAGCAGTACCTGCTGGTGGTCGACGGTAACTATGAGAACGACTTGGAGGAGCTGGACAAGAACCCGGAGACTGAAGTGGATTGGGACCTCTTGGATGCCGAGGAGCAGCACAGAGGGCGGTTCCTTTACAGCCTTCTTGGTTCCCTACTCCAAGGACGGCTGTTGAGTATGGTGAGGAACGTGGACCGCTCGAATGGACTGGAAGCTCTTCGAAAATTGCTGCAGAATTGTGAGCCGAAGTCTCGCAATCGAACTATGTCCATGCTGCAGGGCATCATGGGCTACCCCAACTTCAACATGAAGGTCTCCGTCATGGCCCAGGTGATGAGATTGGAGGAGCACTTCCTCCAGTACGAGAAGCTTGGTGGAAAGCTGACTGATGAAATGAAGTCAGCAGTGTTGCTGAAGTGCATCAATGGACCTCTGAAGGTGCACTTGAACCTCTCCCTGAACGAAGGTAGCAAGTATGAGACCATCCGGGACGTGATCAAGACCTATGACACGGCTACAACGAAATGGTCCGAGGCCGCAGTGAGTCCGTTTTCCCCTTTGTCCCCTCCTGGTGATCCCAATGGGCCTTCGCCAATGGAAGTAGACAGGATCAAGGGCAAGGGCAAGGACTCCAAGGGCAAAGGCAAAGGAAAAGATGGAAAAGGGAAAGGAAAGGAAAAAGGAAAAGACCAAAAGGGCAAAGGCAAACAGAATGGCAAGGGCACTCAATGGACGTCTGGTGGCAACAACAACCAATGGTCTACAAGCTCTTCATCGACTACTTCGTGGTCAATGGTCCCGAAGAAGGGCCAGAAAGGCCAGTCCTCAGATGGAAAGGGCAAGTCGAAGGGCATGAAAGAATGTTACAATTGTGGCCAACCTGGTCACTTTGCGAAGGACTGCTGGAAGGTCAGACAGATGGCTGGTCCAGAGACAGGTACTGTGATCAGCTCAGCTCATGGTGGAGGGCAAGAAAGTGTTGGCCCCTCAGCTTCACAACATCCAGCAGCACCTCAACACCCTTCAGCGGTCAAACGAGTTTCACTACAACCTGGAGAAAACCGTGGAACTTCTGTGACCTTTGACATGAGAGGATCATCACCTTTGAGTTCAGGATCCCTCAGAATGGTCCAGTTCTACTACCTCGACAACGACATGAACGAGCTCCAGGAGGATTTTCAGTGCGAGGTGGACAACTCACCTCCTTTTAGAGTCATCATTGACTCTGGAGCAGATGCCCCAGTTTTTCCTGCTTCACTTGCTCATTGTGGACAAGCACATCATGGTGAACAAGTGGCTTTGCAGGACGCCCAGGGCAACCAGATTCCAACTATGGGGCAGAGAGTAGTCTCAATTCTGCTCGGGGACAACCGTGGAATTGGGATGGAGCTGATTGAAAACGTGGTCTTCTCACCTGAGGTGACGCAGCCCATCCTGAGCTATGGTCGTTTGATGAATGCTGGTTGGAGCATTGATGCTCAACAACAATGTCTACGCAATGGTGACTATGCCGTGCCCCTCATGCTGCAGAACAACAGCCTGGTGGTGGAAGCTCGGGTGCGCACTATCACGTCTTCTACCTGTACCTCGTTGCCTATGGAGGTGCGCTCTATGAAGGCGGTCTTCACTTCTGGACTTCAAGGCTATGTGGACACTGGCTTTGGATGGAACAGAGAAGGTGCCAGATGGATTGGAGTTCACTTGAGCAACAAGTACCAGGACCCCATCTACATCACTGGCATCGACATGGAGGTGGAATGGCACAGGGCGACGGTCATCAAGAAGGACAACGAGTGGCTCATGGTGGAATACTGTGAGAAAGTGACAGAGATGGTGGATGCCAACCGCTTCATTGAGGAGACGATCGGCAGAACGACATCCTCATGGACAAGCACTTGCGAAGGAGCCCACTCAGCAGGAGATTGACCAGCACGAGCTCACCCACACACCGTATCAACCTTGGTGTGATTCTTGCATCAAACATCGTGCTCGACCTGACCGACACCTGAGAACAGGAGCTTCACATGAAAGCGCCATCCCCATCATCTCCATGGACTTTGCGGTGACGAAGAAGAAAGATGGCCTGGACCCCAATCCTGAAGGTGAGGCATGTGACAAGGGAGCACTATGGCTAGTGTTGACATGTAGCCAGACAGGTTACCTGAGTGCCATCCCGATCCAAGCAAAGAGCCAGCTGCACTACATGACCCACGAAGTGCTGACCTTTGTGCAGACGCTGGGGTGTGCCGAGGTTGGTTTCTATGGTGACAATGAGCCCACGATCAGACAGATCCTCAAGACGGTGATCACCTCACGTCATGCACTTGGCCTTAAGACTCGAGTTTTTGCTGCACGGGTGAAGGATTCAGCAAGCAATTCTTTGGTGGAAAATGCAATTCAACGAGTACGGCAACTGGCATGCACTTTGGTCCAAGATGTTTCAAGCCGCACTGGTTTGACCTTTCCATGTGAACATGCTTTGTGGAGCTGGGCAGGACGTCACGCAGCTTGGTGCCTCAACCGTTACCAGGTGGGAAAGGACGTGACCTCCTACGAGCTCATCCATGGAAGGACCTATGCTGGCAAGACATGCCGATTTGCAGAGCCAGTCTATGCCTACTGCAAACCACGTGGAAAAGCTGATGCACGTTGGAAAGTTGGTCTCTTTCTGGGAAAGACAGAAGCCCAGGATGCATGGATCATTGGAGATGGAGTGGATGTGATGCTCACCAGAAGCATCAGGCGTGTCGACAAACTGTGGACCAAGAACCTGGCCTACTTCACGGGACTCCAGACCCACAGCTTCGTGTACCAAACCAGTTTTGGTGGGAGGATTGTCCCATCGAAGCGAAAGGTTGCACCACAACGCCAAGAAGGACGAGTTCTTCCGAAGCTTTCTGAGGTGGAGCAGCGCTTTGCAGATGAAGAGGCAGCTGCTGTGATGGCCTATGCAAGGTCAAGGCAAGGAAGATTGGAAGCACAGCAAGAAGTTCGAGAAGCTCTTGAAGAACTTCCTGATCGACCTCTTGGTGGAACAACGTCTGTGGTGGATCCTTTGCCTGCTCAACTTGGAGCAGGAGGAGTTCAAGTTGCAGCACCAGGTGAGCCCAGCAACGCTACGATGTTAGCGATGCCTTCTTCGCCTCGTGGACAAGTTGGACGCGAAGGACAGCGACCAGATGGCGAAGAACCTTCCGCGAAGCGAAGCTGTGCGGAAGAGAGCCTTGTTCGCCGAATGGCGACGATCGAGCGACGCTTGGTGGAAGTTGAGTTCGCTGGCGACAAGTGCTATCACCTCGACGAGATCTACTCCCAGGAGAATGTCATGGCTTTGGATGATGAGCTTGGCGAAAAGGAGCTCAATGACAACCTCAACGTGAACAAGATCCCTGAGGAACTTTGGTCAGATGCATTGCTGACCAGAACGCCTCCGGAACCACTTCCAGAAGTTGATCGAAAGGCTGATGAAGTTGAAGTTCAAAGACTACAAGCTATGGGAGTCCTCGCACCACTTAGCGAGGAGGAGGAGAGAACACTGGGAACATTGACGACAAGAATGGTCTATGATTGGCGAGTAAAGGACTACACCGACCCGAAGACCAACACTACGCGAAAGAGATGGATGCGAAGGGCGAGATTGGTGGCGAGAGAATATGCCCATCAACGACGTGACGATGTGCATTCCCCAGCCTCTGGTGGACAAAGTCTTCGCCTACTACCAGCCCTTTACCTCATGCTGAGGTCCGTGGACGGTGTGGAGCAGAAGGATATCCAGATTGGAGCCCTGGACATCAAGGATGCTTTCTTGCAAGTTGAGCAAGAGGTGCTGGTGCAGGTGACTACGAAAGTTGGAAAGTTCCGAGTTGACCGAAACTTGCCGGGACAGAATTGGCGCAAAAGCTTGGTTTGACCACCTCACCGAGTACCTCAAGACTTGTGACTATGTCTTCAGCAGGGAGAATCCGTGCCTTGGGAGAAGAGATGATGGCACCTACCTGCTGATTCACGTGGATGATATCATGTTTTGTGGGATGACTGAAGGTGTGAAGAAGCTGATCATGCAGCTCAAGGAGAAGTTCAACATCTCCGTCAACATCGCTCAGTACGAGGACGACACCTTTGAGTTCCTGAAAAGGACCTACAAGTTGAAGGATGACGGCATTGACATCATGCCGGGACGCTATGATGATTCGATGATTGAAGCCTTTGAGAACCGCTATGGCAAGGTGAAGTTGCAATCAGTGCCGTGTGGAGAAGATGCCCAGGACATTGGCTCCACGCACTTCTTGCCGATGGACGAGGCGATGCTCTACAGATCTTTGGTGGGAAGCGGCATTTACTTGTCGCAGGAACGAATTGAAGTGGCCTTTGTGGTGAAACAGCTTGCTGGTGGGATGAGCAACCCTACCTATGGACATCTTCAGGTGATGCGCAAGCTGGTTGGCTACTTGAAGGCGACGAAGGGCTACCATAGCCATTTGGGCTATCCAAGTGCTGGACAAGGAGTTCACCATCACTACGATTCCAAGTGGGTGGTGGAAAGTTTCACTGATGCAGATTGGTCTGGGAACAAGCAGACTCGACGCTCTACAAGCGGCGCCATTCATTGTGTGAACGGCTTGGTGTGTTTCCATTCGAGCCGTGGCCAGAAAGTTGTGAGCCTCTCCTCAGCAGAATCAGAGTTGCACAGCTTAGTTTCAGGAGCGACAGACGGCGTGTTTGTGAGACGTTGTCTTGGCTTCTTGATTCAGGAGGAGCCCTACCACGTGTGCCTCATCGACAACTCCGCGACCAAGCAGATTGCCAACAAACGAGGAAGTGGACGTCTTCGACATGTGAATGGGAAGGAGCTTTGGATCCAGGACCAGGTGGCAGCCCATGAGATGGAAGTGAAGCAGATCCGCACAGTGCTGAACATTGGTGACATGGGAACGAAACCACTTGGTAAAGCTCGACTTCAAGCTCTGATGTGCTGGTGCAATATCCGGGACAAGAACGACAAGTTGGTCGGCGAGGACGAAGCTTCAAAGCTCAAGGAGACCCAATTGAATAAGGCCAAGATCATGCGAGTGGCGAAGATGCTCTACGCTATGGTTTTGGTTGGCGGCCTTGAGTCCGCAGATGCTATGATGATTCCCTTGCAGGTGGACCCGCCGGAAGTCTACATCCAGCGCTATATCATGGTGCTTGCGGTGATCTTCATCGTGACCATGTGCATGGTGGTGTTCTATGTGGTCAAGGCCTTTCAAGTACTTTATGGACGAGTTCGGGCCTTGGAGCAAGATCTTCAGCGATGCTCCAACGAGTTGGAGATGCACCATCTACATGGCCAAGCACTGCAAATGGGTATCATCAGGCTTGGTGGCTACGTGGACCTCAACGAGCACATTTCCGAGAATGACTGGGACAACTGGAACTACATCCAGAAGCAGAACATCGTGGAGGAAAACTATGACTGCAGGCGCGTGCTCAGATCTTTGGGCAAGGACACGCGAGCCCTACAGAAACGAGCTTCGACGCCTACCCCGAGGACATCGCGTTCTCATGATGATCTTGGAGGAGAAGATGGATCTGAAGGAGATGACCTGGAGACTGCCGATGAGCGCAGACAGCGCTATCTGCAGGCCACGATGAGTGAAGTCAGCGACCCCGACGATTGGGCCGATCTTCACTATGGACCTCACTCCAGTCCTCCGAGACGATCTTCGAGAAGGAGTTCGCGAAGGACCTCCCGTGCGCGAAGTTCAAGGGCAAGATCTCCAGATGCTGAACCTGAGGGAGCTGAGAACTCAGGTGGCGAATCCGAGGACGCTCTGAGGGAAGACTTCCGAGCAGACACCTTCCTCGAGTGGCCTAGCATCGATTGGAGAAGTTCTTTCAACAGAGCCCAGTTGAAAGCCTGTAGAGTGATTGTGGATTTGTGTTTCCGCGCTATTGAAGCTGCGGAGAATGGGCATGAACCTATGGCCCAGTGGTGCCAAGCTGAAACTGCTAAACACAGGCAGTACAGCGACATTGGCATGCTCGAACTGCCAATGCCAAATGGCACTTAGAGTTTTGACTCAAAGCACCAAGGAGGAGTGCGAGTCATTTGCAGTTCGTACTACGTGCTAGGTACACCTCATTTACCATGAGGAAATTAGAGTGTTTCAAGCATGGAACATAAGCGCCGATATCAAGGCCGCTGTGGTTCAAAAGAGCTGTCCGCAAAAGGTGAGTTGGTTTCAGAAAGAAAGCTTACCACTGAACAGATTCTCTTCAAGTTGTTGGTCACGTTTCAGCCGGGAGGATCAGGAGAACGGGCCCAGATTCTTCGTGTCATCTCAGAAGGGTATCAAGGGGATACTGTTTCGGGAGTACTTCAGTGGGTACGGGGATGGCGAAGAAATGTGACTAGGGCTGTTGAGGTTGGCATGGTGTTACCGGATGCTCTGGTTATGGTGGGAGCTGTTCACAAAGGATCTGAAGTGTTGAGCCTGAAGTCCCCGCAAGTTGCCTACCGCCTCAACTTGATCCGGCAGCAGTTGCTGCTAGATCAACACCCATCGCTGGAAGCTGTGTTGACGTACACGGAGCATTTGCAAGCGGAAGCCGAGGAGTTGGAGCTTGCCGATTCTGGGGTGGGTCAAGCCGGGGGGGTTGTAAGGGAGGGGACCAAACCATCAAAGACCTCGCTGAAAGCGTTGACTGGAGGTTCAGGCGATGGGGGCACCACCGGAACTCCCCAAAAGGAACCAGGAAAGGGGGCTCATCAGGCCGTCAATGCGGCCAATGTGTCATCCACCCAGCCATGCAAATTTTGGGGAACCAATGATGGCTGTAGGAGAGGAGATCGGTGTAAGTATGTTCACTCAGTTCTCAATCCTAGAGATCAAAGGTGCTTCGGATGTTCGGCATTGGGTCATGCGAAAAAGGATTGCCCGAATATGAGCTCATCCCATTCTGGTGTTCCTAATTCTGGGGAAAAGAAGAAGAAGGTTGCCAAGACTAAAGGTGACAAGTCAAAGGCTGATGCAGGTGAAAAAGGCAAAGAAAAGGAAAGTGAAAAACCTCTGGCTCCGGCCACCGAGGATATGGGCAGAATGTCTGGGGATGGTTTAAAAGGGGGCGGTTCAAGTAGCGGGTCGGGTGATTGTAGTGGATCGTCGGCTCCGGCCACCACAAAGGGAGACGATCGAATTGGGGACCTGCTGCAGGAAGCCACAGCTCTCATGAAAACTCTCAGGCCTAGTGTGAAGGTACTATCCATGAAGAAGTCCATTGCAGGTGTGTCAGCTACAGGCTTGTTGGATGGGGGTGCTACCAATCCGTTGAGACGGGGCACCGTTGAGGAGATCAAGTCGGCAGTTGAAGTAGAAGTCGAGTTGGCTGCTGGGTCCACTCGTTTATACCAATGTGTGCAAACCGGAACCCTGCTGACCAAGGATGAGGTTGAACCCATTGTACCGCTTCGGGGATTGATATCACTGGGGTACAAGATCCTGTGGGATTCCCATGGTTACAACATCAATCATCCTACTCATGGCAGAATTCGGTGTTGGCTCCGAAATGGTTGTCCGGTGGTTGATGAGAAGAAAGCATTGGCTCTGATCCAAGAAATCGAGGAGCAGGAAAGGTTGCGCCGTTTGGGTCCGAGGTTAGCGGTTGGGGCTATCGGTGAACCGGCCCGGATTGGTGGTTGTCTCATTTTCCTGAAATTCCTGACGATGTTCTTCAATATATGGTTGGTCAAGATCAGGAGTATGATGGCAAGGATCTCCCCTGGAACCATAGGACAAGGAAAAGAATTGCAAGAGCAAAGGGGGTGATCCTGCATGTGTTTGCCGGAGGGCCAGAATCTGCTAAGGAATGGCAGAAGGGATGGCCTCCGGGCATCGAGTTGCTTAGTGTTGATGTCACTCATGATCCCCGTCAGGATTTGCACCGACCTGCCACTTGGGGTTATCTGTGTTCCTTGGCGAAGTCAGGTCGGCTTTGTGGAATCATAGGCGGCCCGCCATGCAGGACTGTATCACGCTTGCGGAACTTGCGTCCAGGTCCCCCTCCACTGCGAAATCGGCTGAATAAACGGTATGGGTTAGATGGGCTGGCTTTTGAGGATAGAACCAAGGTGCAGGGTGATTCTGCTCTATTGTTGAAGCAGCTGGGTTTGCACATTATGGCATGTGAATCGGGTCATCCTGGTGTTCCTCCACCAGGGTTTGTGTTGGAATCCCCGGAAGACCCTGCCACGTATGCTCAAGAGCATGAGGCTCCAAGTTTTTGGGCTTGGCCTGAAATGGCTTATTTCCAAAGAGCCTACTCCATGTTCATGTTCAACTTTGATCAGGGACGGTTGGGGCACAAACAGGTGAAACCTACAGGGTGTATGACCAATCTGCGTGAGTTGGAATGGTTGAATGAACAGCGTTGTAGTGGACCCCAAGGATCCCAACTTCATCCTGATTTGAACCAAAGGGTCAAGCAAACTGCTAGCTGGTCAGCATGGGCCCCACAGTTCAAGGAAGCCATCCGCAGTGCCTTGATGAATCACGTACTGGGTTGGGGGGAGATCGGAGCAGGTGTCAAACGGTTGGACCACCAAGCGATGTGGAAGCAGCATGTCATCAATGGTCATGTTCCTTTTAGACGGGATTGCAGGGGGTGCCTTCTCACTATGGCTTCTCAACGTCCCCATCAAAGGCAAAAGAATGCTGGTGGATCATCATGGTCGATGAGTTTTGATATTGTTCCTCTGGTGAAAACGCTGGATGAGATCACCAATACTCCGGTTAGGAATGCTTTGGTGGCTACAGGTGCAGTTCCCAGGTTTGAACCTGATGATCCAGGTCCGCATCGCACCGTGGGTGAGTGTCCAGGTCCGGAATCCTCACATGATCGTCCACCGGTCCATGAAGAAGATTGGGGGGATGGTTTAGAAGAAGAGGAGTTTTCCTTGGAACCTTCTCCGGCAGAGGCATAAACCCCTGCGGGTCCCACTGAACGAGTGATGGGGTTCCCCCGGTATCCTCCTTCGATGATGAGGTTCAACGAGAAATCACATGGTGCCGTAGACCTGTTGCCATTCACCATCTTACGGTTGTGCATCCCATGTCATCACGTAAGGTCCCTGATGCTCTGGCTGCTCTACAAAATGTTTTTAATCGCTTTCGGTACATGGGAGTCCCCATTAACCGTGTTCATAGCGATCGAGCTGAGTTTCAGTCAGTTCCGATCCAAAGGTGGATCAGACAGCAGGGGTTGGCTCAGTTGTTCACTCCGGGGGACGACCCGGCGGCCAATGGCCGGGTTGAGGCAGAAGTGCATCAGGTTAAGCGACGCACATGCGCTCTCCTGCACCATGCAGGTTTATCCAACGCCTCTTGGCCCACTGCTATCAGGTTTGCAGCGGAACAACGCCTCGGGTCTCAGCTCAGGCACCTTGGGTGCATCGCCCCTCCTGTCTTGCCGTTCATGCAGGAGGTAGCGGTGAAACGGAAGAGGTGGAACAATGCTGGTGTTTTGGCTAACCCTTTTGTTATGGGTAGGGTCCTGTGTCCTAGTCCTCAGATGACATCTGGCTGGGTTGTGAGAACTACGGATGGAAATCTCATGCATGTTCGCGAGGCCATCATTCCATCTCAAGTGGGAGACCAAGTGATAGTTCAGCTGCAGGAACATCCACCACCTCCAATACCAGTTGATGAACATGAATCTGAAGGCCCTCCACGTCGTAGGCTCCATGGTAAGCAAATGGCAGATCCCAATCAACATCGGGTCTATTTTCCTGATCCTGTTCTGTTGCTTGGGGACTCTGCTGGTGACCCGAATGTGTCATTCGGGGGGGGGTCCTCTTCTTCTTCTCCAAATCCAAATCCGAATCCTGCTTCCAATCATGCTTCCAATTCTGAAAATGTGGAAGGTTCCGAAAACACGGAAGGTCCGGGAGTGTCGTCTGGAGTTGTGGCCGAAGGGGAAAGTCGAGGAGTGTCGTCAGGAGCTGGGTCGGAAGGATCGTCAGGAGTCTCGTCAGGAGTGTTGTCAGGAGTCACGTCGGGAGTGTCCAGTGATGGTGGCGAGTTTCTTGGTGGTCGAGGTGAGGTTGATGTTGTGATCAAATCAATAGCTAGGAGGTCGACCTATGATGTGGAGATGGAGTGGTTGTTGGATGTCCAGGACAGGTTGTCGGGTACTCTTGAGGACAGGCTCGGGGGAGGCCAGGAGGTTCATGTGGGCCTGGAGGACAAGATTCTTAGGGAGGCTGACTTTGAAAGGAAGGTCGTCGAGGACAATCTTCAGGCTGTGGAAGAATGGAGGGAGGAATCGGTTAGGAGGCTGTGTGCGATTCAGGCAGGGAACGGTGAAGGTTCTCAAGGTTTGGGAGAGTGTGGCCTGGAGGTTCTCGGTGAAGGAAATGGTGATCCTCCGGATGTGCTGCAAACCACCACTGTTTCCTTGGACGAGGTTAGAAGGGATCTGGAAGGTCGGAAACCGGCAATTCGCAAGGAATATGAATCTTTGGTGAATGAGACCAAGGCAATTGAGCCGGTCGACGTCCGGGAGCTGGACCTGGCTACCACTGAGTTTGTTCCAGGAAAACTTGTGTGTGTGGTCAAAGCGGGAGAAAAGGGGTCCTCGCAGGATGCTGCTTCTGGGAATGTGTATACTTCAGGGGCTGATGGAGTACTGACCAGGACGGTACTGTGCCATGGAGTTCAAAGGGGATGGGGAATGTCTGTTGTGGATGTGAAAACAGCATTTCTGTTGGCACCCAGAAAAAAGCCAGAGGTTGGAGCAAGGGAAGTCATAGTCACCCCCCCCAAGATCATGATCACGGCAGGAGTAGTCTCTCCTCAGGAGAGGTGGCGCGTCCACAAGCATGCGGTCAACAACGTTGATAGCGCCTTAAATTTACTAACGGGAAAAAGTTTTCGTGCCCCAAAAACTTTTTAGCCAAGAAGACCTACCTCTTTGCCTTTGCTCTCTGAGCATCGTATGCC
>Ga0126342_10015209_pt1 | contig 13503 bp, 12 predicted proteins | sample Cyp1metagenome_FD_92528 | JGI IMG/M metagenome (GOLD analysis project Ga0126342, IMG submission 92528) | Coral microbial communities from Lord Howe Island, Old Settlement Bay, Australia - Cyphastrea 1 metagenome | ecosystem: Host-associated > Invertebrates > Cnidaria > Coral ...
ACCTGAACATCCAAACGTACTGGAAAAAAGTCTCCCCCCCTGCCTTCGTAGTCCTTTTGAGGAAAACGAGTGATAATTCATAATTCGTCAACTTTTTATGGCATCGTCAACTTTTTGGAATTCGTCATGTTTTTTGAGCCCGCGCCCCTAGCCGCGGCCATTAATACGTCAAAAGACCTGCAATGTCGGGTGCCAATCTCATGGGGTGCGCCTTGAGAATCTTTCTTTGATGAGTTTATTACTAATGTGATCCGTGTGTAGCCCCGTGCGTTCTAGTGCACGCTCCCTTCCAGGTACGAGATTTTGATGTAGGCCTGGCAGGGCTGACAATTGATCAACCTTGGATGAACTTGACCGCTGTTTTGTGGACACATCTTAGATTGTGGTTTGATTTCTCACGATTTTGATTTTATGGGTAGCGCTGGCTTAAAAGGTTGAAGTTGAAACATAGTTTGGCCCAACCATGGCGTCAAGCGAGTCTGGGTTGGATGAGAAACAATGCCCAGTAGTCAACGCTTGGATGAAACTAGACCTTGTAGTTTCCCGGGCGGCTGGTGGAAAGATTGCCGAAGTTGGCAAGAAAATGGATCGTCAATCAGTGGCTGAAAACGCCGACGTTCTTGAACCCTTGATTCAACACTTTGGCACCCTAGCTGAATTGTTTTGCAAACAAGTGGGGAATCCCTGTCCTTCGGTATGATATGGTATAATAGATTAATGTTCTGTCCGGCTTAGGCACTCGTCCGGGCATTGGAGTCGTGATGGATGTGGTGGCTCGATTCCTTTATCTTTCCCGACCCCGGGGGAAGGCTTTGCCCAAAAGTTGCGAAGCAGCAATTGGTATAGGTTCAACCATCAAACATGAATGAATCATACGGAAAGATTTGTTTACCACATAGGTCCTTCAAATACTTCCTGCGCATAATCTGGCCCAGGTGTGACCATCAAGACTGAAGCTTGGATTTTGAGGAGGCTAATTACCATCTTTGCACAGGTGGCCAGGCGGCCGCACATCCCAAGAGACCCCCAGATGCGAAGACTGTTTGCAGCGATTGGCATTAATGTGGAGCCAGTACCCGAAGGACCCTAAATTGGATTCGATCACATGTGCAAATTTATAATCATGCTAGAAATCCCTGTTGGGATCGATGTTGATTATGGTTGACAACATTTTTTTAAAAAGTAGTATCTTTGCTTTAAAGTCTGCTTTTCAGGAGACACTGAAGACGCTGACGACTACGAGAGTGCCGAGTCCGAGGCTGCCTGCTCAGACGATGAGCCCTTGGATGACGATGAAGAGGACACCAAACTACCTGGGAGCACCAGTAGGTAAAAACCATCAGCACTGTCAAACTTTAGTGGGTTGGGATGGGCATTTTGCTATTCTTGTGGAGGAAAAACCTGTGGATCCTACGGATGCCAAGCCCCCTGCTCCTGCAGATCTGGTTCCCACTGACAAGTCCAACAGTGGTTTGACTGCAAACATGTTGAACAAGATTTGAAAATATCGATGAATTATATAAAGACCAGTGTCCTGTATTTGGTTCAACTATATTTTTTTCTGATCAGAACCGACCAGCTTTCCTAGGCACCCCCGGCGAAGTCGAGTCTCCGATTTGCACACCGCCGCCTCGTGGCCGTGGCTGGGATGCCAAATCATATCATGTTCCACATATGTGTGAAATTGAAGTGCGCAGATCTGTCCCAATATAGGTAATATAGCATACAGTGTCACATGTTGCCCCGGCACCTAGGTATCGATTCACCTGTGATGTCTGGGGAGAAGGTGGTTTTCCACGAACCTATCGCTTGTGGGTAGATGTGTAGCGAGTGCAAGCTTGTGCATCGAAAACACGATCTGTTGCGTTTTTCAAGGTGCAAGAGGGGTACGCACACCTTGGTAAAGGCAAATTTTGTGTGCAATAGATGTCATGAAGTGGCTGACAAAGTTTCCGATTTGGAAAACAAGCCATGTCCAGTCTCTGTTGTGCCTTCTGAGCTTCCTCCTCATGCAGAGGGGTCGGAAAGGCAAAATGAAAAAATCATGCTGGAGGCCCGTCGTGACTTTACTTACACCGAGGAGGTAAAGGAACTGAGGAGGTTGAAGTTGTTGAAGCAGCTACAAGAAGAACGGGAACAACTGGCAAAGCTGTTGGAGCAAAAAAATAAGTTGAATCATCGTTTCTCAGCTGGATTTGTATATATGTGTGAACACATACAGTGTCACTTTTTTGTGTCGGTGTATTTGCGCACAACAACTTATGTGACCATTTCTTCTGGTCAATATGGAATTGAGGCGAAGAGGTCCATGACACTTTGCCTTTGGGTGACGATGAGTTTTCCAAGCTGGCAGCTGTTGAGGCCTTTTGAATTTTCATACACATGCATTAAAAAGGAATGCAAGCCAAAGCAACCTGATCAAACAAAATTGTAAAAGAACATTCGCTAATTTCTTTGTTTTGAATCAGCTGCCCATGATGTTTGCGAAAGTTTCCTTTGATTTACTGTTCGTTTTTTTTCTGGTAGGCTGAGAAGACGTCCCCTCCACCACCTGCGGATGGCGACAAGTCAGCGGATGTTTTGAGGACTCAGTATCAGCGTCAGCAAGATGGGAGCACCACGCAGTATCTAGGTACAGATGCAGACACCAAAGAAGCAGCAAAGCATGAAGCAAAGTCAAGCAAGAAAGGCACTGTGACAACTCCCACGGATCCCAACCCCAAAGAGGCCACAACTTTGGCCAAAGATCCTGTTGAAAAACTTGTCGAAACCACCGATAGCATGTCCCCTGCAGAGCAGAACGCAACAGTGAATGCAGCAAACCCAAAGTGGAGAGGACGCCCTCCCACTAGATCTAGCAAACCCAAGTCCAGAGCAAAGGCAGCACCCAAATGCAAAGCCAAAGCCAAGGCGACTGCGACCTGCAAGAGCAAAGCCAAAGCAAAGGCATCCCCCAAGCCAAAGGCAAAAGCAAAGGCCAGAGGTAAGGCTGCCAAAGCAACGGTATCCAGGAAGAGGAAGGCAAACCAAGTTGCTCAAAGCACGGATGAGGAAGAAGAAACTGATTGGTACCCAGAACACAACTTACAAGGCCTAGAAGAGGAGGACAATGAGGATCCAGCAGCAAATGGCGAGGAGGACGTTGGCTTCTTACCCAGCAGCAGCAGCAGCCGAGCCCCTACCCACAGCACTTCCAAGCCAAGCAAGGCAAAAACTTCAAAGAATCCAAACTGCAAGAATGACACCAAGGATGACAAGGAGACGGAGGTTGACCAGGAAAAGCCAGCAGCTACCCGTAAAAAAAGATCACACAAGAAGGCAGCATCCAAACGGGCAGCCAGCAAAAGCAAAGAGGGATTCGAGGATGGAAGGGATACTGATGCTCAGAAAGGAAAGGGTTCCAAAGACTTCAGAAAGCAAGTTTCCGAACCTGTGAAAGCGGAGAGCAAAGGCACACCAGCCACCAAGACAAAGCATTCTAGGAAGGCAAAGGGAAAGAGCAAGGATGTTTTTGCAGACCCGCCCGCAGCAGAGAAACCAAAGAAATCTGCAAGCAAGAAGCGCACCAGCACCCATGACAAGAAACCAATCAGAGATGAGCATGACAACGCACAGGCAGAGAGAAAAGCCCAGCTGTCGCGAAAGTCATGTGCATACAAGAAAGCAAGGGCCCAGGCAAGGAATGAAGGAAAGACAGAGGAAGAAGCTGTCAAGGCAGCAAAGCTTGCAACACGACTAATATTATGTTTTGCATTGCAATGTTCCCATGCCGTGTGTTTTTCACAGCCGTAGGATTTCCAAAGGAAAAAATGTTTTTGTGTCCCATTCCAAATCGATACAGCCAAGGCCTATGCAGCCTGCAACTGAAGAGTTCAGCCAGCAAGAGCGGTGATACGGGGTACTTTGAAGCTAGATTTGTTCAATACAAATTCTCTAAATTAAACATTTTTATTTCTTCAAACATCTTGCTTTCCGAAAGTGCTAGCTTCAACCACTTTGGTTTTGGGGCCACGTGACTTGAGCATGCCACAGTGCTGCTTAAAGTACAACATGTGGATGTTGATGATATGGTGAGATGTGAGATGGTATCCATCAAACTTTGTGCTTCGGGCATGTACGGAAAAAAGTGTCCAGAATGTGCACAATATAATGTCATGTGGTGGCACGAAAAAATAACATAGATCACTTCGCTCCCCTCCCGCTCTGATAGGCTGCATGCCTCCTGAACCGCTTGGCTGGAGAGTCCGGGCAAGCCTAGCCGGTGCGATCCCCCTCTGCATGCAACCAGTGCATATCGTGTGGTTGTTTTCACCTTTTATCCAAGTTGAGAAACAGCTTGTGATTTTTGGACAGCTTTTGGCTAGAAACTCAAAACCTCGAAGGGCCCATCCCCAAAAAATTGGATGGCGCGTTCTACCCGGGACTTGATCATTTCGCTGATCCAATGCCAAGCCCCGAAGGCTGGGTTAAAACATATCACTAGAAGCTCATACATGGGTAACATTTTAATGCTGATTGTTTGGTCATATCAATTCCTTATTACTTGAATCCAAGTGATATGGGTGTTGTCGGCAGGCTTTTTTAGCAGTGGCCTTCTCCTCAGGAAAATGATTTTGATTGGTGCAAACAAAGATAAACAAAGGCTTGATACATCTTGATACCACATCCATGGACCTGGAGAACAAACGCCCGATCCTAGGTTTTGCTCCTTAATTGGAACGAGGCTGTGGAGCATAGCGGGTCCTTTACCTTTCTGGAAGTTTTCTCAGGAGCTGGACAGGTTTCCAGAAGAATGTACTTTGCTAAACATTAGTGCTTCAAACAAATGACAGGCATCATCATGTCGAATCTTGTTCCTTCAAGTGAAAACCCTATGTAAGGCATACTTTGGGTCATCGAGTTGCCAGCATCGATTATGAGTACAGCCAGCACCATATGGACTTTCTCTCGGTGAGTGGCTTTCTGTATCTTCAATTGATTTTGAAATCCATATCCACTAACTCCATCGATTTGGCGATCCCGCCATATCCTTCCAGATCCTCACCGCACCTTGTTGGCTGAGGCTGTCACTGTACAGCATCTTGAATCTGGTGGACCGGGGCCTGAGCTTGTGGGCTCCGGATTGTGGATCCTGGGGCATCCCCAGGACGCTCATACATTTGCCCTCTTGGACATGAATTCTACCAGTTTGTCTCCCGAGCCAATCTCATGATAAGTCGGAACCTAGGCTGCCCTGGAAAATGACATTCGAGTAAGCGTTTATATGTTTATTCGATCTTTACTTATATGTAGATGTTCGAACCTGAGGCTGTCCCTTTGCCTTCTTCTGGTATTATGCCAAAATTGCCTGTTCCTATTGGAACAACCATCCCAAAGTCTTCTTTTCCGACACCCACGATTTGAATGGTTCTGCAACCGGGTTGCATGGGTTTCTTGGTTGCTATTTTGACGATAGCTTCTTGTTCCAGGTCATGTAACATCACGTTATGTACCCTCTTGAAAGCACACCTGCAAGCCCAGGTTTTCTATGTGCGATTTTGGATGCTACACCACGGTGGAACGAGCAGCAAGCGGAGTGTGTTCTGGGGAAACCTTTCAACTATGAGGGATCTCGACAAGGGTAGAATGACACAAAGTGAACGGCAATCCAAAACTTCGGTGAAAACCACCCGAACCTCCACTGAACATGTTTGGGAATGATGGACCAGGAACTTTTATTCATTATTTGATTTGGCTATGCCATATATCTTACTGTTCGCTCCAACCATCCGCACTTGACCTAAGGAAAGTACCTTGACAAGTCTGGACAACGTAGATTTGTTGGTGACAAAGAGGCTTTGAAGCGAACTCAGCCCCTAGCCTTTACAGAATTACTGTACAGTCATCTTTCAAGTTATGTTTCAAGAATATTCAAGAAAATTCAAGGCTTTCCCCGGTGAAATATGTGGTTTTAACCTTTGGACTTGCGATCTTAGGCAATACCCCTCTCAACTTGGAGATGCCGTGCATCAACTTTACATGCAAGAGCTCAGTCGCCCAGTTGTCGGTTCTTTGCGAGTAAATTTAACACCGTCCATGGAAAAAACAGCCGTGCAGCTGTTTGACGAACTACCAATGGGAGATGTCTGGAAGGATGCCTGCCTCCTTCCAGTCTTTCAATATTTGTATTTTTGTCGGCATACAAGGACTGTTTTTTGGGTTTGTTTGAAGCTGTCCCAATTCATGATTCGCATGGGCTAAACTTTTAAATGATCAACATTTCAAAACTGGTATCCATTGGGAACCAAATTGATGGCCAACCTATATATCCTGTAAAGACAAGTCTCGATTCCCAAGACAGTTGAAGGAAAAATTGCTTGCCATATCTTTTGAAATGGTGGGCTCCCAAGAAATTCAAAAATACACGTTCAAACACACATATACCATCATATACCCCATTCATCCCCATTCCATTCCAATTTCTAATCCATGTCTACCTTTGTTGGTGTGCTTTCACTGGGTGGCCCGGCGTTGCCCAGCCACTGCACAGCTGGCCTGCGCAGGATCCCCGACGAATTTCGACCAATCATGTCCAAGTTCCACAAGGACTTGGCAACTAGTCAGCAGTTTGACTTAGGTTGTGTTTGTGGGTTGACTATGGTTGAATTCATATCCCAATTTCCTGCCTTATCTAAGGTAGAAGCGCACAAGTGATAGCATGTATCACGATGTTTCTGCAACAATTAGGTGGATTCGGAACAATTGCGAACGTAATTCGTACACTTTTCAGTTCGGACACCGTTCGCAGCCGAATCTGGGGGAAATAGTGGGCGCAACTCGACAGCAATTTTGCGCAATTCGACAGCAATTTTGCGCAACTCGACAGCAATTTCAAAAAGTAGTACAATTGCCTCCGAAAAGCGTCAAGAAATTGAATTTACGTATTGTTTTTACCACTAATGACTTCAAAATTCGGAGGTTTTTGGGTCCACTTTCGGAGTTCGGAGCAGTTCGGAGCTGTTCGGAGTTGTTTACATCGGATATGCTAGAATTTTGTTGGTGTTTTCGGGGTTTTGCTCCCTGTATATCCTTTGCCAATAGGTTCCTGGCTTGACACGTCCACTGGGCGCAGCAACTTTGGCTTGTCAGGGGTTGTAGGTGGTATGTCCGACCAGCAGCTTGCATCTTGCAAGACTTTAGTGGAAGGTACCGAAATGTTAGGAACAAACCATGATGGATCGAAGAAGGAGAACATGGACCTCGATGCTCTTATCAAGGCTCCTGAGTCTTGCTAACACACATACACACACACACACTTACACAAATACGTACATATACATCTCCAAACTGTATGTTGCTGTTTCAGTCTAATTACAAAGAGTTCCCATGCCCTTCTCATCAAAAGCATCTGGCAGGCCCAAGAAGAAAAACTGCTCAAGTTGAGGGAAAATCTCCGTGAGTGTGATCACGTGGACACACCACCACTTGTTGAAGGCGTTTGGCGTTTCAAGTTGTTTGATACCATGCATATTCTTTTGATTGATTCAAAACCTGGATGTGGCAGCAATGCAACACAGAATTCAATTTGTATGTTGTTGGTTCCAGGTGCTCCGGTTCTCGCCCACAGCACTGGCAAGTTTGTGGCAGGAGCGCCAGTGGAGAATGTCAAGAAACGTATCCCAAAGTCAGCTCTTAGCATTGCTTCGTCTTCCCCCGAAAATGATGCTCAGATTCCACCATGGTCCCCTTGGTGCCATGGAACACCTAGAGATTTTGGCGAACCTGAGTGCCTACTACCCGATACCAAAGTTGACACCCCTGCCCCTGGCTCTCCCGATGCCTCGGTCCATGCTGGGTCTGAAGAAGATCCTCCTGCGAATCCCGGAGCAAGAGCCGAAGTCATGGTGAAGGAAAAGGAGAATGGGAAAACAAAGGATGCTTTGTTTTGGAAGTTCTTCAGCTTAAATCTTGCTTACCGTAGCAACCTTTTGGAATTTCTCGCATCAAGTCTGTAACTGTTCACAGTTCCCCATATGTTGGGCATGCGCCCCATGTAAGGATTCGACGTCAGTGCGTGCTGAAGAAGGACACATGTTCCAAAGCTGCTTTGGATTTGTGGAAGACACCCGAGGGACGTACCTCGACTTATGAAGCCTATCTATGATTTGCAGTCTTCTCGTTTATGGGTTACATGTTGAACAATGATGGGTTATGATGGATTCATGATGGATTCTTGACCCCACCCCATCACCCACTTACGATTCTGATTTTCTAATTTATATAATGCGTTTGTTCCCTGCCCGGCCCAGGTGGCAAGCTGAGAAGCCTGATGTTGGCCAACAACATGGACTTTGCAAATGTGGAGCTGGAGTTGAAGCGCACCTCCAAGACCAGATTTGGCCGGCGCAAGGAAGGTAGGTGGGTAACAAAGCACTACCTCGTGAACACCATGGGTTGGACACGGACAATCTCTTAGTTAAATCACATTTTCTCCATCAACATTATCATACCTTTTGGGGCCATGACAGTTCCAAACTTGCTCAGGAAAATGGCTGATAACGGGTTTGAATATGCCTCACGTCACAACTTGTTGCGAACCAGTCAAATTCACGGTGAACAAGAAGCGAAGCTTCTGTTGGACGAAGCCTTCTCGTTCGATGAAACGCATGAGCAAAGTACAGAACAGTCTCAGAGGATGGAAATTGAAGAGTCATGGCAAATGATTCAGGGCGCCATGTCCTTTTGTTTTCTTATTGACATCAATCTAGACCTTCCAATAATTTCGGTTTGATTCCATGTGACTCTTTACACATCATCTTTGTGACTTTCCAATTGGCCTAGGATGCCGATGGTGGCTTCTTGGCTGACGAGCTGCCCCAGGGTTCAGGCCTCCAGGTGCTTGGGCATTTTGATGAAGATGCTGAAGGCAACACGCCTGGCGATCAGGCTGCTGCCAACTCAGGCTCTTTCAAGCTCTTTGGCCCAATTTTTGGCCATGTTTTGTTCCACGAAATCATGAAATGCTGCAAGGTGGTACGTTTCAAAAAATACGATACAATCCTTCTGGGTGCTCACGGCCAAGGCTGTGCTTCCCTAGCATCCAGGAAAATGCTAGCGCTGTCAGTGTGCTGCCACAGTTTCTCCAAGTATGTGGCCGAAAGATCGACAATACCACGGGTGTTCTGGACCGTTTTTTCTGATGCCTATTTACTGTGATTATATAAACAGCTGGGTCATCATGATTCAACTTTAGCTTCGTCCTTTGGTTCTTTATCTATTTTTATCTGCGCCCGTGGCAGGACAAGCTTTCCGGTTTGAAGACGAACCAAGCCACTGAGTTTAGGGCCTAGTGTGCACTCATGCAAAGATTATTCATGTTTCTTCTGAGGACTTCCACCCTTTGTCAATTTCAAATACATCGTGAATTGACGTCCATCCGAGGCATGCCAAGCAAATCCAAATCCAGGTCAACTACATGCAGGACATCTACCAAAAGCTGGAGGATTTGCAAGCGGAATGTGCTGTGACTCGCTCAGCTAGGCGCCATGGGTCTTTCTAAGTAAGATGATGCTAGCTTGACCATTGTTTGAATTAAATTCTCATATACCTCACACATGATCCATGGAACTCGTCAGGCCAGAGACCCAGCAGGCAATTCTCAAGCTATGTGCCCAATGCACCAAGACGGATGTTGCTCTCAACAATTTGGTGGTTCGAGCTAGGACCCAAGCAAGTGAAAAAAAGAGATTACTTTTGCAAACAATTTTCACCTTTCCAGCCCTAAATGCTTCCATCATTTTCCAGCCCTTTCCAATGCCAGGACCTTGAAGGCAGCTTCTTCGAGTTCTGGCAAGCCGAACAAGCCCAAGCCTGCGACCGCTGAAGCTAAGGCTAAGGTAAAGACCCGAAAGGTCAAGAAGGATTAGGGGCCATCAAACTTGATGGATCTGATGTTAGTCCGGGGAAAACCTCGACTTTTGAGTTTTCTACAGGCAATGCTTGCGGCATGCCCCCATGCAGCTAGAAGTTGCTACTTGGAAAGGTGGAGCTGAATGTAACCAGGAATCATTCCGTTGCTCCGCTCATGCTGTGTTTCAGCTTCCTAGGGCTGCTGGGTTTCCCTCTACGTGAGTTCGGGGTAGACAAAAAAGATACGCTTTGATATGCTTTGCCTTTACAGTCGCCGAACTGCTCCAAGCTGGGAAATATTGCATGGTTGTGGTCAACAGATTTGATGCTAACTACATGTTGTGTTCCCCTTCGCAGGTCATTCCCGAGATGATTTAGTGACTTCTCGACTACTGGAAGGCCGGTTGATTTTTGAAGTGGCCCATCTTAGAATCCCGGTCGATGCCATTACCATGCCAGTCAAAAACCTAAAGCCCTTCCTTGCCTGCTCACAGATGAAGAGAATGACGACGACAGCGACCTGGCAGATGAGCTATTGTGCGGACTGGAGGAAGGTGTTCCTGGTCAGCATATATTTACAGGTGGCTGGTGGCCTGCTGTCAACATGACACCATCTTTTAAAGTTACACCTATTAAATACAAATATTGTTCAATATTGTTCACACTGTCACACTGATTTGCTCAACCCAGGCTCAAACAGCCGCTAGCATAGTGAGACTTGCAACTGTGGCCAACAACAAGCTTCGAAAAAAAGGTATCTTGCCGAAGCGGTTAAAGTTCTATCCAATGCTTCTGAATTACATGTGTCGAAGCTCACAAATTTATAGCCAACATGTTCATTGCTGACTGAGGTATCACGGATACAACTCTGAGAAAAATTGCCCGCTGTGGGAAATCGAAGAGGGACTCGCATGCATGTGGGAGATTGCACCAGGTGATTCACAAAACTGGGAAACAATTACCGGTGAAAGTCAGCACTGTACGTTTGTGGGTCCGAACTTCACGGAGGAGAGTGCATCTCATTCCAACAAACTACCCTGTGCTTCGCATTCGGGATTGGGTGGATTGCATTTTTCGTCATGGTGGCCATTTTTTTTTGGGTGGCAATACTTTGGATGACAACGCCAAAGCATTTCGGGGAGAACTAGACCGCTTCTGGCGGAACTACAGGAAGATCGACCCGACTTTTCCATTTTTCCGTGACAACTCTGAAAGCTGCTATGAGCATTGTATTCCAATAGCTTTACATGGTGATGAGGGTAGAGGCCGTGCCAAGCAACCCATTTTGGTAATGAGTGTGCAGCCTTTGCTACCACTGAATGATGGAAAAACAAACATGCAGGGGTACCTGGAAAGAATGGTTACTTTTCCATATTCTGTGATGTTTTTTAATATAGAGTCAAAACCCAAACTCATCATATTATATCCCTCAAACATGCATCCTACCAAGGCCAACTTTTTGCACCCGGCTGCTCTACACAGTGCTGCCTTCTCCATACTCGACGAAGAGCTTCCACCATCTTCTGTCGGTCCTGACAAAGGATTTGGAATCGCTGGACAAAGATGGATTTGTGGTTCCTTATGGGCATATAAAATATATACGTTATACGTTTTATTTTAATATAAAGAATCCACAAACATCATCAGATGTAGGGGGATATGTTGGCTTCTGACCAGGGCTGTTTGGGAAGGGAAGCGCCATTGGAAGAATGGGGAAATGTTGAACACTTTGAAAAATAGAGGGAGCACCACTGCACCCACAAACTGTATTACAGAACCCAGGCTATTTGCAATGGAAAGCGACATTTCTTCCGGCTGATTTATACAGGCTGCAAAGGAGATTGGCCATGGCTACGTGCAGGATTTTCCTTAGCATGTGGATTTAACTGCACAGACAAATGCCACAGGTGTGACATCAGAGACACTCTGGGATTTCAATTTAACAAATTTTGAATTCCAAAAAAATGGCTAGAGCACACAATCCCCCAAACAATGGCCACATCACTTGGCAGCTCCTCTCCGCTTCTTCCAAGGAATGGTGGAACGTGAAGGACACATTGAAGACCTTGCCAGGTGATGCTACCAACCCTGCAGCTTTCAAGGTTGGTACCCGGAGCCCCCTCCGAGACTTACCCACTGGTGATGCTACAAAGTACATCAGGATTGATCCTGCCCATACTTTTGCTATCGATGGGGTGGGCAAAGATTTCTTGGCCAGCTGTATCATAATGATGATCAGGGCAGGGCACTTTGGGAATGGAAGTGTCCCTCACTGTTTCCAAAACGCATATGCAAGCTTCTTGGCATACTGCAACGCGTACAATAAGAACACCAGCATCACAGAATTTGGGTACAACACCTTCAAGCTCCCACAAAACACGCGCCTAGTCACCTCTTACAATATTTTCCGGATTTGGGATTTCAACCCTTTCAAAAAATATAGATTACGTTGGGTAAAGATCACCCCGTGAATTTAAGAATTTCCAAGCATACTTCCATCTCTTTAAATCCAACGAGGCTCAACAAATACCCGCGAGGATTGGGAAAGGGCTATGATGCAGCAGTGGTGGGGGCTTGGTTGGCCCAAGAAGTGAACATAATCAACCTGGACTCAGCAGTTTTTTGCAAGCACTATCAGAATACATTTTTAGTTGTGTAGGATGGTGTACCTTTTTTCAAACCTTTGGGGCCTAAGATTTTGTGTTCAACATTTCCAAAGTGTCCCCTTAGGATGACGACTTCAAGGACATCCTATCTGTCATCCGATACACGGCATCTGCAAGTGACCGGTTCTGGCGGACTCTTTACAGGTATGGTGTTTGGATTCCAAGGAAAGTGGGCACCAAACTTGTGAATGATGGATGGCAAATGACTGACACTTAGCTTCTCCATGCAACAAATTTTGTTTGGCCCCGATTTCAATATGAGTACCCTTGGGAATATTGGGAATTTCTTTCTTTATCCAACGCTTCTGAGTGATAAGGATGGATACGGAGCATTGGCAACCCTATCTTCGAGAAAGGGGTTCTATGGCTTCCAGATCAGACCAAAATTCCACATGCTTGGCCACATAGTGTAGCCCAGCTGAAAATGATAGCAACAAGATGCAACAAGCAACAATGATTCACAATGATGTTTATATCTTGATATGTGTTAATTAGATAACACCGGTTTGTGGCTGCAATGATGGTGGCATATGCAAATTTAACTAAGGCGAGACTTGATGATTCAACTTGAAGATGAGCAGGTGGAATTCCTACTCAATCCATGTGTTCATATGACATGGAGCGACGAAGACTTCATTGGACGTGTAAGTCGTGTTTCACGACGGTGTCACCCAGTAACTTGTGCCACCCGAACCATAGACCGTTGCTTGGGGCTTTACCGAAGGCAGTGGATTTCAATGTTTGGGGATGCCTACAAAGGGGAGGCCCCTGGGAGCTGATTGAATTTTTTGATGTTGAATAATTTGGAAAAAAAAAGGCATTCCTAGTTCACAACTAATGGTTCTTCAGGGCCTCACCTCTTTCCCTGGCAAAGCTTGGAGCCCGGACCTCCAAAAGAGCTGGTTGCCGATGTGCAACAAACGTATCGCTGGCTGTGGGTCGGAGCAGT
>Ga0126342_10015210_pt1:0-12500 | contig 13503 bp, 11 predicted proteins | sample Cyp1metagenome_FD_92528 | JGI IMG/M metagenome (GOLD analysis project Ga0126342, IMG submission 92528) | Coral microbial communities from Lord Howe Island, Old Settlement Bay, Australia - Cyphastrea 1 metagenome | ecosystem: Host-associated > Invertebrates > Cnidaria > Coral ...
TAGTACTACTAGTACTACTAGTACTACTAGTACTACTAGTACTACTAGTACTACTAGTACTACTAGTACTACTAGTACTACTAGTACTACTAGTACTACTAGTACTACTAGTACTACTAGTACAACTAGTACAACTAGTACTACTACTACTACTAATACTACTACTACTACTACTACTACTACTACTAGTACTAGTACTACTGCTAGTACTAGTACTAGTACTAGTACTAGTACTAGTACTACTACTACTACTACTACTAGTACTAGTACTAGTACTAGTACTAGTACTACTACTACTAGTACTAGTACTACTACTAGTACTAGTACTAGTGCTAGTACTACTACTACTACTACTAGTACTAGTACTAGTACTAGTACTTATACTAGTACTAGTACTAGTACTACTAGTACTAGTACTAGCACTAGTACTAGTACTAGTACTACTACTAGTACTAGTACTAGTACTACTACTAGTACTAGTACTACTACTACTACTACTACTACTACTACTATTTCTTTTCTTCTTATATAGAGATTAAAAGCTAGATATATCTAGATATCGCATCGACCCATCCACCAAAACACATCACAGTGGGTGCTACCAGGACCCATCACCTTCTTCAGGGGCGCTTCATACACTGCACCAGACATTGATAAATTTCCATCTAGTTCTTGTACTTTAAAAAAACAATACATTACTTATGTATAATAATTGTAAATATATGTATATATATACACGGTTTATTATGATTTGAAACAAATATTGATATCTTCCCATTAATTTTCTTCGTTAGTTATCGAGAAAGTGAGGCATCAGGCTGCTGCCTGAAATCAAAGAGGATGTCCAGGCAACCCCAAAAACGAAGTGTATCCCCAAGGGAATATCCTCGAGCATTTGGGTTAGCTACAATTGACATAAAATATGATACATTATGATACAATAGATTGATAAGCAGCTGGAAACCAAGAGGGACTGAACCTTCCTACGGCTTTTGCATTGTCATCCAAGTTCTTCAAACCCTCGTTGGCACAAGTCAAAACATGCTTCGAACACACATCTTCAACTTTCCATGTCTTTGTGCTTGCCTCGGCTGCTAGCGGTGCCACGAAAGCCACGGTTACATCATCACAGTAATCGCCTTCGGCCTTGGCTACGTGGTCCAAGCGCCGTTTTGCGTGGCATTGTGAGGGTCATCTGCTGTAGAATTCGATGGAATTTGGCTGTTCCAAGAAGATGCCACTGAAATGGTTGGAAGGGCTTGCTCTGGCGCTGTCATCCTAATCCTGTCAAGTTCATTGCACATCCCATCCAGTAGCGTAGACATCTTGAACGTAAGACACCATCAAATCACAATGTCCTGAAGATTTCAGACTGCAAAACATCACAATAGATCCCTCCAGAAGTGGCCTCGATCCATCTGCGCTGTGATCTCCGTGTGAGGTTCTGCAGGGCAGGGCGATCTGGGTTGGAAACCCAAGCTGCACTGGAGGGAGAGGCTCTGGTCCAGCAGGAGCCAGATATTGATTGCTTCCGTTCATACAAGAATCTTGGCATTTTGACCGATTGCCTGCTTTCAACGTTGACCACTGGTGTAATCACATCACAAGCGCACTGGATCCCAAACAAGTTTGGCACCAGATGCAGTACACTCTCGTAGATCAGCAACTCAAAAGACTAAACTACGCAGCTACTCAGTCCAGATGCAAGGCAAGACTCCTCAACCTATTTGTAGAGGGAATGGCTCCCATTTGACATATCGCTGCAAGATTCTAGATTGGAAACACGTGTGCACAAGTCAAATGAGATCTTCAGTGGTTTTGCAAGCATGGGATGGAAACAGGCAAACAAGCCCGATTCTTGCAGATTTCCTCACACTTTCAGGAGGAATGAAGATCCTATTCTGTTCTGATGGCATTCTTCTGAGCAATCTGTATAAAGAAATACAACCGTGTCCTCGAGGCCCGCTTGTACGTCCCGTTTGGATCGATACCGGGCCTCGTCCCGCGGAAGGATGCACATGTTGATGTTCTCTAACAGTTAGATATCAGATATATGAGGAACTCAAGCAGTACATCAAGCCTTGACACTGTCTAAGCAATCTGTACCTACACTCAATGGGGATTTTGAAGGGACACCACAGATGTACACACTTACAGTATTGGTAAAGAGGGCACATCAGGAATGAAGGTTTGGTGCTTTTAGTTGGCATGCCACCACTTGGGGTAATGGATTGGAAGCCTTTGGGGAACCCAACCTGACCAGGAAAGCACTGGCAAATAGCCACTGTGGCCCAAACGGAAATCGTTGAACAAGCTTCTTCAGGTGAGACTGTGTCCTCAGGGATGTGGAGTAGACGCGTGGAATAACGTGGAGATGGGTCAAATCACTTCCGTCCCACAAAAATGGGTGGTTTGAAAAAACAAATATTATCAAATATCTGTATGTGGTAGTGGAAAAGCCTTATATCAACTATCATCAACTCCTCAATTCTTGAAAGCAAAGCGCATGATCATCGCATATATTTGTTGGTGAAATCGGCCTATTATCTCACAGTTGTTGGTTCCCGGGTGACAAATCCCCATATCATTCGGCAAAGGGCCCCTGTCGCGTCACACCATTTTGCTCTCTCCACAGCACGCAAACTGTTCTCTCTAAAGCTTTTGCTGAGGAGTTCATTTGAATGCTTGTGCTGATGAAAACTAACCCGAAAATTGGGGGCTCCCAAGACGATATATTCTCAGCACCCTCTCCAAAAAAATCAAGTTGGACATCTTTTGGGATCCCCAATTTTCTATGCCCACTGGCTGTACAGCTTTGCTCAGGCAAAGCAATGAAGGCACCCAACTTCTGCCATTTTCGGCTCAGTCAGGTGGAGACAAGCGAGTCCAGGAATTGAGTTTTCCTTAGAGCTGGGGGGCTGGTTCTGCCACTGAAGTCATATGCGACTTATGGATCCAACCACAGTCAAACCCAACAATGGCAGCTCATAGATCCAGTGTATCTTGTGGAGTCTCATGGGTCAAGAGGTGCTGAAAGGGCGTGGATTGTAGGATTGCAAGAAGGGCGAGCTACACTACTTATACATCTGCATGGCTCGTATGTAATATAGACTGACGCTGATGCGAAGGAAGGGTTTGGATTCGTCTCCCTTTAGATACAAAGTAAAATTCTGTTACTGCGTTGTTTCCTTTCAGAACACAATCTTGTACAATGACATATTTTCTGTAATGGCTTCATTCGACAATCGCTTGGTGGATTCCCACCGTCGTGCAGGATGCAAAATCATGATAATCATGTACATCTAAAGAACTCCCAAGATATTTGGAGATGCAGCTGCTACCCCAGCCTTGCAACATTCAGAGTCCATGCGCTTACACCGTGACTTACACCCATTGTCCATGGATTGGTGGCACCGGTGGCCCCAAGTGCCCCAAGTGCCCAGTCTCTGGCACCTGCCCTCTGTGCAATCTCCTTCAGCATTCGGTGCCTTCGGGCAGCTGGGATCAGCCTGGATCTGTAGCCAAGTATACATACGTAGATATAGCATGATACACAGCATGATACATGATGAATACATTATGATACATTATGATTTATGATATATGATGATACATGTAATATATATATATAATATACAAACACTGTACATCATTAATGTATGTATGTACCTATCCATCCATCCATCCATCCGTCCGTCCGTCCGTCCATCCATCCATCCATCCATGAATCATTCATCCATCCATCCATCCACCTATCTACATATTCATGTATTCATGTATGTATTATACATACTATGCATTTAGAGGACATTATGAGGATTATTAATTGCTGTGGTACAACATCGATATTGTACAATCATGCTATCCACCTTCCATTCCAAGGGCTCATGGCGCCTTTGGTTCACATCGATGATCTTCTGCTGAAGGGCCCAGTCGACCACATCTGTAGCAACCGCATGAGAAGTCTCCTTGCTGTTCACCAGCATGAAAGCCTCACACTGTGCCAAGTGTGGCGTGTTTGGAGTGGCCTGTCATGATTCAACATGGTTGATCCTTATTCAATATGCTTCTGATAAATTTCCCATAGTTCAGGGCTGAACATGGCTCATGCTCATCATATTTCATCACAGTTCTCTTGTCCTCGAAGTGTGAAGTCATGGGTTCTGGCCCATTCCAAAAGGCATTTTTCAAACTCCCACCTTTCTATATCTTTCTATTGTGAAATATTGTGACCTTGAGGAGTGGTGACATGTCGCTTCAAGCAACTCAGGTGCAACACCCTGCCTGCCCCCGGTGAGTGATTTCGATGACGCCGTCCTGACGGTGCATTTCTCAAGTGCAACAATTATTGAACAGCGGAGCCAGCTGATCCACTCGCCGTCCGTCCTTGGCAAACCAACTTGGCTCCCCGTCTACTTCCATAGGTAATGTGACCTGTGGGGCCAGTAACAATGCGATGGAAACCATACGCAGAAAACTGTTCTCTCTGGCTGTTGAGCATTTTGTGAAGATGGAAACGTAGGGAATGCATGGGAATACTGCATGCAGCTAACCAAGTCAAGCTGATCCCAACCAAAGGCTATCCAACACAACACACGTCCCAGCGCCTTGTTGGTCACTTTCACACTGGATCCTCTCACGTCTCGAGGGCCACATGAGATCTTCCACATTCAACTGACTCCATTAAAGTGATCAGCAGGCCAAGTTGACAGAATTTGCCAATTTCCGTTTCCGTCCGGCAGTAGAAAACTATAGAAAACTGCAAACAACCACCACTGCAGCGAATCTTTGTACAAAATATTCATCTCTGACTAAAGTCCCCTTAAAATCCAATGGTTTATCATCATTGTCACTATACAAAAGTGCCACTTGGAGGTATCTCCCATTTGAAGAACCCCCCGTAGATCCCAAATCGGATCGACCTCCAGCTGTCCCATATCAGTCCTTGAGCCAAACGTTGGGCCTTGTACAGCCCCACCTGGCCGCATCCAATCCTGTCCTATCCTACCTCTTACTATCATACCTCATCAGAATCTAGTCTCATCTAATCTAATGGATTAGATGTTGTAGCTAAACTGTCCCGAATCTAAAATGCTCTGACATGAATTGACAAAGTCGCTGAGCACGCAGATCCTTGTGTCATATAATCATATATAGTGCATTCTCTGCCGCACAATGACCGAACTCATGGCGGCTCTGTTGGTGATGTTTCGGAAAGAAACAACTCATCATAAACAGATTGTATCTAATAGACTCAAACAGGAACTTCAGGGATTTCACAATGCAAATCACAGCTCTTGGATGAAAGAAACAACAAAAAACCAATAAGGTCTTTAGGAAGCATAACGATTGCAACTCTGACTGCAACTCTGCGCCCGTGCCTGACTTGCACCAAGTTGAAGTGCACCGTGAACACCCACCACTTCCAGCTGGCCATCCTGCATCGACTGCCTTCGGCCGCAGCACGGTCTGCCACAGCTGGCCACCTCGTCGCCGTGCCCAACGTCCAGGTCCGATTCCAACCAAAGCTTGGAACGGCTGGTGGTTTTTAAACCAATCCCCAAAGATCACATATAGAAATCTGTATCTATCTATCTAATCTAATCTAATCTAATCTAATCTATCTAATCCTATCTTATCCTAACTTATCCTATCTTATCCTATCTTATCCTATCTTTTCCTATCTTTTCCTATCTTTTCCTATCTTATCCTATCTTATCCTACCTTATCCTACCTTATTCTATCTGATCCTATCTGATCCTATCTGATCCTATCTTATCCTATCTAATCAAATCTATCTAATCAAATCTATCTAATCTATATATATATATGTATATATATATATGATTTTTTTCCCATGTATATATACTCATTTTGGATCACTATCCAAGGTGGGATGTCAAATCGCAGATTTTTGCACATTTACATCGCATCACTCCTTTATCCTTCAGCCCCAATCTCCAGCCCCTTCCTCAGAGGTCAGTTTCACCAAGCAGCCGAGGAAACTGACGGAGCAGTGCTGTCGGAATCACTGTCCTGTAACTGTAATGCTTAATTCCACAGCTGGACAGCTGGCTGTACGATGGCAAGAATGATGAATGACATCTTTGTGCTCCCTGGAATTCTCAATGAACCCCTCTTCAGTCCACAGTCCACACCAGCTTGATCCCAACAGCAGAAATTCCTTTCAATCCCAAACGGCAAATGTAGGTGTAGCTTGAAGACATATCATATTCTGTGAGTGAGCAATCATCTCCAATGAAATCCTTCCAATCAACCCCAAACCCAGTCATACTGCTCGTTTTCTTCATCTTCAGCTCTGCCCCATAGATCAGTACCTCGCTTGCTATCCGGTCTTGATAGGGGAGGGGGATGGCGGAAATGGATAGCCTAAATCCTGTTCATTCGATCAGATTGGTTCTGTGAGCTGCTCTAATCTGCTGTGCTTTGCTAATCTGTTCTGGCAAGGGAAAAACACCGCGTATAGCAGATGTTCTGGGTGAACATGGAGATTTTCCATCCTCACATTTCTCACCAAAGGCTAGTGCATCCCATAAACTTCGCAGAGTTTATCGAAATTCACAAGAAAAGCTGATCCCCACCTCCACCAAAGCTGGGAATGTTCAGAATGATCACACCCTCCAGGGAGGGAGGGATATCCACCTGAATCAGTGGTTGAATCTGGGACAAAGAAATGAAGCAGTGAGCACACCAGAAATTAAGATCCTACAATCCAGCTTAAGATCCTGCTAACACCACAAAATATCTCACGTCAGCTTTCCCCCTCTGGGTTCCCAGCTGCTTCACCATCCTTGGCTGTTCACCCAGGCCATCCCTCTATGGACTTCCCCATGGCTATATCAACCCCTTTTTTTCTACCCCTACCAGAGGGGATGACCGGATGACCGGATGACCATCCCCTTTTATGGGAAGATATATGTGACCTGACAATGGGACCATGGCACAATATAAGTTTATGATCACTGCAAGCCCAAACTCCATAGGAAATATGGGAAATGCTTTTGAGACATGTCACAAGAAAACCTGGATCTCACAATCCATTTTCCGTGGCAAATCCTACAGAAGGACGCCAACTGATTTTATCGCGCAGACCTTTGGACTGCGACATGATGAAACGATCCCAGCACGATCACCAACATGAAGGTTGCTGGATATTGCTGCCAATTCTGCGTCATTGCTCTGCACTTCCTCGTGCGTCACCTTCTTCAAAGTGGAACACTTCGTGGCTGGCAGCCATGCGCGTGCCCGCTGCACATCCTGTTCTTCCAAGGGGAAGAAATGCATCCCTTCCACCTCGGTCCTAGCTGTCTGAAGCAGAGTCTGTGTTGATTGTCGAAAGGACCTCGCAAAGCACAGCTGCCAGCTGTTGTTGTTCTGCAAAATACTGCTGCGAGTGATGACACTTGGAAACATCCTATCTCCATTGCCCGGACTATGTTGAAGAAGGACATTGGTCTCTGAAAAGAATGCTGCCGACATTAGCTTGAGGTCATTGAGCGGGGCAGGCTGGTCAAGACCTGTGCTGTTGAGCAGGGGCAAACGATGACATGGAACTGTGCATTGAACTAACACTTGCCTTGTTTTTATCATCATTCCCCACATACATACACTGCTGCAATTAGCCATACTTGATAGCTGTACATACTGTATCTACACACAAACACGCACTTGATAGACAGCTTGCACCTATACATTCACATAGCTGCAGCTGAAGGGAAATCTTTTTCCGCCTTTCACACACACACACACTCACACTCACATCATCTCAAATCTTTGCGGACGCATGCTGAAATCAAAAGAATCCCAAAGAAACAATTCACAAGTTTTGCTCATGAAACTTCATGTCATCGCGTTTGAAATCACTTTGCCTTCAGCTTTGTTGTTGTGGAAAAGAACCACCGAGAGTTGTGGCGGCACGTTAGCCAGTTGCTTTTTCACACGTTGCTGGTGGAACCACTTCTGAACTCTGGGAAGCATCAAGAGGTAGAAGTGAGCAATAAAGACACAGAGTCGGAGCCAAAGCGCGCCCAGGAACAGGCTGACCCTTGCACCATAGGCATAGATGAACAACAAGGGAATCACTGGCAACAGGACCCATGAACAGTAGGTCAGCCACGGGCAACTCAGCTGGACGTTCCGGACATATGCCGGATCTTGTTGGAGTTGCTGCTCCCAAAAGCTTCGCAAGGTCTCCTGCTCATCCCAGGATCCCCCCAGGTTGCCTGGAACCGGCATTTTATAAGGAAACCCCTTGGTAAAATGATAACCGTGCATATAAAATAATAGTTAGAAACATGCCACTTTGACAAAATGAGAATTCCAAGAGTTACAAAATGTGAGATCCTTCTGTTTTTTAATGATAAACTGGCTTATATAGTGCCAAAGTTTCCTGCCCCTAGGTTCAAAGATGGTGTTGACATTTTATAAATAAATAAACAAATATATACTTTGTTGGGACCAAACAACTTTATAAATCAAAGGGCCCCGGGTCCCACAACATATGTTTCATTTTATAACCCGAGCATACCAGAGACACCGGGTCATTTCATAAGAACAACACACATCCAACCCCCTTTTTTTGGTACATTTTTCTCATTTTTTGCAGGTAAGACCGCAATTTTCGAACGACCAAAACCACGCATAAACCAACATGGTACGCTTAAAAGTGACAAATCAACTTAAGTGCAAGTATGTGCAAATAAGATGTTCTTGCAAATAATGGTAATTTAAACTTTAAACATCTTATAACATGACAACTTGATTCAAGTGCGCCTGACCAACCCAACTTAATACTGTCCCCCCCTGCCTTGTGTTTGCTGTGAGTGTGTGGCATGATGCTATTAGTGTTAGAGCATGCTGCTTATGTTGGTTTTTCTTGCTCAAGTGCAGCTGCAGATTTGCTGCTTTGGCAGCTTGGTTGGGTGGAAGAGCAGCTGTAGAAAAGCTTGTGTTCATGCACACTTCACAGAGTCAAGTTGATTACCGTTTCATAAGATCAAGCAAGAGGTACCTGCTCCAAATTCTTATGAAATACAATTCCCCATTGCATACCATCCCAATGTAAACAGTTGAAGGATGGACCATCATTTTATAACAAGAAAAAATGTCAAAAATTAGTAATAAGGTGACCCGGTTGAGTTTCTTTCGATTGACACGGATTATATAATCATTTTACAATCCCCTAAAAACGCTTATATAAAAAGAAGGCATCTGAAATGGAAGTCGCAAATTTTGAGTTTTCACATTATATGAGGAAACCACCAAAAGTGGTCCATATTTTTTCAGGTGGGTCTGATACAATCACCCGAAAATTAGCATCCGGGTTGCTACATTCTATAAAGGATATTACAAGGGGGATATGACAGGGATGGACAGAGACGGAACAGAGAGCATGGAGCATAAAAGGAAGAACAACCTTAACCCCCAACCCAATAAATCAACTTCACCACCATCAACATCACAAAAACATACGAAAACCAACCCAGCATCTTCTCGAACTTCCAGGATCAACAGGTTCCGCTGGTCCCTGCAGTTTCCCGCTTCCGCCACCATATCCAAGAGCCCATCCAACTTCGGAATCGCGAAATGTATGAAGAAGGCACGAACGAACAGTTGGAAAGAACTCAACACGCAAAAGAAACCCACGGCCTGGCTGTTGGACTGTTGGACTACCCAACAAAAAAAACATCCGAATCCAAAAGTCACTGAGGATCATCGGCCCATTTCTATGGGTTTCTAGCAAAAAACATGCATGAAACAATCACCCAGTCACTAACAACACATCTGCAATACCTCGAAACTCATTGTGGCAATCAGTGTATAGATAGACCCCAAAGAGCACCAGCATGAAGAACACGACCAGGACAAAGGCAGAGGTACTCTTCAAGAGCATCAGTCTCTCGGCTCCGTTTGCTCTCAAAGCTGCACGAGAGAAGAGGAGGACCAGCACGATCCCTAGCCAGACTGCAACAAATCCTGATATTCGGTTAAGATGGTCCCAAAAAATAAACCATAGTTTCCTGGTGACTCCCCAAATTCAATGGATTTACCTGGGAAAATTTACACATCACCGACTCAGTAAATCTAGGGATCCAATGGACTGGCCAATCCTTTCGAAGACATATTCCAGGCGACTACCAGCTGCGGCACAAGGGCGCATTTGGCAATTTCCAAGGTGGTCGCATACAGCACATACATCTCCACTGGATTCGACAGTAGGGGAACCACAGCAATAGGTGTCACAGGTAAAATTGCCCAGATGCCACTTCTGATGGCACAATTGGTGTGAAGTAGTCCTTCGATAGTGGGTTGTCCGAAAATGGGGTACCCCAACATGGTAATTCTGCAAAAATGATGATACATCCCCGGATTTGGGGTCTGCCCCTAAGTTTTCAGACAAACCGACGTGCTTTGGAAAGGAGATCTTTGTAAGAGTAAGTCATTGCAACAAACACCTCCACATTGTGGTTCAGGCATAGACCAAAGCATGGGCGCACATAATAGTATTCCAAAAATCACCGGAAGAGTCCAGTTGAGCATACACATCAAGTCCATTCCGTAGATACTCTGCAAAAGAGCAATCTTTTAGCTTTTTAGCCAATTTGTATATCTCAGCATTTTCATGGCAAAGGATGAAAGCATCAAAGCACCCTTCAAGAAATACGAGTCAATTCAAGTCCTCATGCCAAAGTTCTGTCAAGGCAACACCACAAAAGTAAGGAACCTTCTCCAGAGTACCAAGCAGATTCCAACCCGTATCGATTGGCCATAAACCCATTATATAACATTTTTCTTTGATTATATATATACACACATATATCCTATAGAAACACCTATATCGGTCTAACTTACAATCATTGACTAGTCTGAAAACAGCTGCAATAAGGCGATTTGGGGATGATTTGCCTCACTAACCATCATTCCAATGACATCACTGTGAGGTTATCAATAATTCATCTAGATATATATCGTTAAAACACCATTGAATCCGTCACCATGTTTCTGACTTAACTCATGTTAAAGCCCCCATATATGATATATGATATATATATATGATATATATATATATATATTATATGTATGTATAACTGTATCATGTATATATATATATATATATATAATGATACATCATATACACATCCCACGTTTATTTCCAGCCCAATCCAACCAACGTGTTCTCCAATGCTCCCGTCTCCTTCGTGGAACCGGGTCGACACATTCAGGTGCCAGACCGGCAGAAAGGCCACAGGAAACAGCACCAAGCAGGGCCCAGATCAAGGCCCAAATCACCAGATGTCTGCGTTGTTTTCCTGGGACTTCAAGCAGTCACCAAACATGGTGGATTTCATCATATGGTTTCATGAAGATTTTACTGGTGATGCTGGAAATATATTTACTGGGATTTATAATACCTGAAAATTGCTGATACGCTGGGATATTGGTATAGTACCCAAAATTGAGTGAAACTAGGGGATATCATGAGGAAAATTGATGATGCACTGGGGATATTTACTGGGATGTTCTATGATGTTCTTTAGTACCCCCCCAATTTCTTTTGAATGGCCAAGTTGATTGGGGGAAATGATGATTCACCTATATTGCTGCTTCTAGGAGTTCAATCAAAAAAAATGGTGGATTGAACTACGAAACATTGTGATAACATGGGGATTTATCAGGGGTAGGATGTAACATTACATAAGCTCCCTCCTCGAAACGGAATGTCTGGACAAGTCATCCGGGATCATCATACCAAAGGTTCTTTGGGAGGCTGAAAATGGAATTTCTCACCACCAAAAACATGTTCGTTATTGGGGATCACATCCCAAATATATAATCCATTATAATCCTCGATCCCCGGTTCCATCGAGCCTACTCCATTTTTCTGTGGCAAACCCAATGACATCATAAACCTGCAAACGGGGATTTTTGAATTCAGACCTATCTCTGGCAAGTCGTTGGGGATCAGTTGATTATTTCATCTAATTTATGACATTGCCAGTCTTTTTCCTTTGGCAATCCAACACGCAATCGCATTATCATGCCACTTCCACGGCTGAATACAATCCCCAGACCATCCCTGACCATCCCTATCCAACCTACCAGATATTACCAATCACATCCCCAATCCATTCTCAAATCATGATTTAAAACATCAAACCGTCCAATAACTCGGGGTAAACCCCGTGAAAAACTGGAACAACCCAATTGCATTCCCAGCCAACCAGCCCATGATATCCCAAAAAATATCCCCACCGATGACTGGAACACCGAAGAATGAACCGACTCCCAATGACTTATCAGAAATGGTTCGGATTTCAACATCCCCAATTGGAGGTTTATGTCAGTGGGTTTACCATATCCCATCTGATCCCTGGCTTAAGGCTTAAACCCATCTGAAGAACTATGCTCCTTGACATAGGGGACCATCATCCACTGGTTTATGATCATTTTTCCTCCCCACATGCAACTGGGGGGTATAC
>Ga0126342_10015211_pt1 | contig 13502 bp, 9 predicted proteins | sample Cyp1metagenome_FD_92528 | JGI IMG/M metagenome (GOLD analysis project Ga0126342, IMG submission 92528) | Coral microbial communities from Lord Howe Island, Old Settlement Bay, Australia - Cyphastrea 1 metagenome | ecosystem: Host-associated > Invertebrates > Cnidaria > Coral ...
CTTCCGATGTTTGCTGCTTGTTGAATCCCAATCATTGCAGCACTGCAGCTCAAAGCTGTCACTGCGTGATCCTGCCCGGACTCCCCATTGGCCAAGAAACCGGACACTTTGTGAAGACAGGAATCCAGCAAGAAACGCTTTTCCGGAAACAATTCCTAGCGCTGCAGGCTTCGAAAAGCAGTCCTTCATCAAGAAAAACATATTGCCATCGCAGCTGCATGATATATATATATATTTATATACATACATATACGTATATTTAAATGTATGTATATATATATATATATTTACAACATGGAAACAATTAGACCTTGTGCATACCTTACACTAGTCTTTACCACGTTCAACCTCTAACGTGTATCCACCGCAACATTGGTGAACGCTTTCCATCCCTTCGTTTTCGCGGAGGATTGCTCCAACCACCCCCGAGGAATCGCCAGTTGAGCCCGTCCTGTCGGGGCAAATAGTGGGAGAAGGAGAAAATTGTTCCTTCCATTGCGCCGACCTCATCCAGCACCGGCTCGTTCATCTGGGCGAAAAGCTCCTTGGGGCGAAAAAAAAGTGTGAAACAAGCACAGCAACAGCATTGATAATACTGATATGGTCATAGATCTGGATGCTGTTGTCGTTGGAGCTATTAGATGACAAACAAGACTCTAAGCCATTTTTGATGGTTTTCCTAGGTCTAGAGGCCCTGAAACAAAAGTATATACGGTGAATTGAACGCAGCTCTGCTGCAAATGGAAGCAATGGAAGCAGAGTGGAAGCACGAAAACTGCTGAGACAAAATGGTACATTGTACAAATTATCTGCAATTCTAAGATGTATACAACTCCGCTACACCTTAGGGATGGTTTCCTCAATGTTGCAGACCCAAATACTTTCTCCTGAAAGCTACCGGAAAGCTACAGTGAAACCACTGTTTAAGAACCTACTGCAATAAGAATTTCAGGGGCCGGATTGCTGGATTCAACCCTTTGTGTCAGCTAATGGAAAAAGAACCCCAGGGTACCCGGGAATTCTAGCCATTGGTTCTTATTCCCCTTTAACGGGTAAAAAAATACCAAACATCATCAACTATTGCATGCTTTTTCTTAAGCCTGGTTGGACGGATGCCTTTCTTCTTCCCCTTAGCATGAGCGAGAACATCCAACTCGTGTGTTGCAGATGAAGGAAAACTCAAGGAAAGCTAAAGCTGAAACATGCTATGTGTGTTCCACATAGTGCAAGATGCCCTGTAGAGGTCGGTCTCCCGACCTCCCGCTTGCTAGGCTGACGCTCTACCAACTGAGCTATTGACTCTCTGGGCTTCCAACCTTTTATGTAACGTTTTGACCTATTTTTCTACGGCTGCGCGGCAACAAATCCCTTTCTGCATGTGTTGGCGCGTGTGCTTTTCAGCCCGTGCTGCCTCTGTTTTGGATTCGCTGCTTGCCGAGCTGACTCTGGAGGATTCTGGAGGCACCGTTTCCACATAGTGAACCCTTTAAGAACTAACCTGTTAAGAACTTGAGGGTACCCTCGTTCATAATTCCCATATTTTCCACCTATAGCACTTAAGAACCCCAGGGTAGGCTGGAAAAAATCTTAATCGGTTCTTATCTAACGGTTCAGCTGTACTCCAACTTTCACGCATCCCTTCAGAATCAGATCTTACTGAAAACAGGTCTAAATGTTGCGTAGTCTGCCTCAAACATGGGGAGTGCAAGAAAATACCAGTAACTAACACCAATTTTCTAGACCCAGAGCCTATGGGATGAGATAGGCCGATGAAATGGTAATTCCCCAGTCATCACGATCATCATCACAAAATTCACACTAAAAATTTATATGAAGTTAGAAAATGTGATATATGATATATGATATATATATAAATATATATATATATATATATCATACTTATATTTATTTATATATATATATTTATAATATTATATATATATATATATTTTATGTATGTATCCCAGGCACCCAATGTTTCACCCCAAGCGTCACTGAGAGTCTTGGAGGTCCCTTCCTTTCCAAATTGGAAGCGCCCTTCCCGGCGCACCACCTCCTTGACCAAATTGACGACATCGCACCGGAACTTCCATGGCTCTTCAGGGCGTGGGTCAGCCCAGGCCAAAAAACAACCGTTGTTTACTTTGCAAAAACTAGAATACTATGCGCACACATTTAAGGTAGGATTTTGGTAGGCTGCTGGATCTTCTTGGGTCACCCGAAAAGAAAAAACGGAAGATCTATTGCACACACCTACGCCTATCGACCATCAGATGTCCTGCTGAATCTCCTGTGGCCATTTCATCACGCGAAAGTCCATCCAGGCCACCATTTCCTTCCTCACGGCCCAAGCCAGGAAGCAAACAAAATGTACATGCAAATGATTCCGTATAAATGAACATTTGGTTATATAGATATAGAAAAATGTATGTGCGCATGCATGCATGTGTATGTAGGTAGGTAGGTATGTATGCATGTATCTATGTATCTATGTATCTATGTGTATGTATCTGTATGTATCTGTATGTATCTGTATGAATGTGTGTGTATCTACATGTATGTGTTGCGTATCTGTATGTATGTGTCTGTATGTGTCTGTACGTGTACGTATGTGTATGTATGTGTATGTACGTGCATCTATGTGTCTGTATCTGTATGTCTGTGTATGTATGTGTATATAATATGCAAATGTATGTATCTATGCTGGAATGTTGGAATGTCTCCGTCGCCAACGTCTGGCGTCCCAGCATCTGCTGCTCTGGACACCATGGCAGCTCGGGCTCTTTGTCCCAGTCGGAGGTGTAGAACGAGAGCAAAGGAACTAGCCTCTGCTGCGCTGGGCCATCAAAGGGGATGGGGGTTCATTCACAAAGAGATGGGACATAACATTCGGACATCAACTTGAAACTAAAATATGGGCTATACATGGCATAGCGTCGCTCAGTCCCCACCCAGGGGATGAGTATGGGGTCTCAGAGTTATGGACTGTTCCCCCCCCCGTGGTGTGGCCTGTGGTCAGATACACGTAAATGCAGTGTATATATATGTATATATATGTATATATATGTGTGTGTGACTTAAATAGTATAATATATATATAGATACATATACATATACATAGTGCATGTGTATATATATATATATTATACTTGTGTATATTGCATGCTTATATATATATATATATATACAGCGTGTAAATTAAAGTATATTTGGTACATGTATATATATAATATAATATAATGCAAACTATCGTAGGTCTTGCATCGTAGCACTTTTTTTGGATGACTATGTTGTTGACTTCTTTTTGAGACATCGGTCAGAAAAAAGTAGTTCTCAACCAAAACGCCTACTTTTGCAGTTATACGGTTTCCCAATTTTCATTCATTTCCCCCTGCATTCCCATGTTACACATCCAACCCTTTTTCAGTCGATTTTTCTAGTGTAGGTCATCATGTTTGATAGAACGGAGTGATGCAATGCCCCAAATCGATTGGGTCAACCACCACCTACCCTGCATCCACCATAAGCAAACAAAATCGAGACACTAAACTCTGACCAGCCATCTTAGCTGTTCAATCGGCTTTGAAGTGTCACTGGCAGACTAACCTTCAAAACGCCTTCAATAAATTTCAAAACGCCTGCAACAAAAACATCAAACGCCTACAAATGGCAAAACTAGGTCACATTGTTCTGAATGTTTTTTTTACAAAATGCAACAAAAAAGGAAAAATTGAGCATTTTGCCTTTTTTTCCACAGCTCTTACAGAATTAAGTCTTTGGATGAAGCTTGGTGATGATGGCAAATTTGAACTACAAGTATGTCTGTGCGCGCATCGCCCTTGTTTGTGGGAACCAATTCCAAACTCCAGGTTGCAAGCACTGGAAATAAAGCCAACGACCGGTTGTTGGATATATCGACGAAAATGTCTACTTTTTGAATTAGCGTCCAGAAAAAGTAGAACACAAGGGATCGGCCAGAAATTCTTGATCTTTTGAAGACCTAGGATGAAAGGTGCATAGTATATAATGTGTAATATATGGTGTATATTGTACATTTTAATGTTGGATACTGATTATTTAGTGAGATCGGACCCTGTTGTGATTTTTTTTCGAGCATTATTAGGTATCCTGCAAATGGTGGTGGGGCTCTATTGTGATTGTTTTTTTCTCACATTGATTTTTTTCAGGAGGATCTTTATCCACCTTTATCCACCTTTCTTTGGGTAAAGCTAGTCCATTTACTTTAGAAAGCAATATCCATGTTAAAGCCTTGGAAATGCAAGGTTCCCGAAAGAATTAGATACCTTATTATATAATAATTAAACCCTTATTAAAAACAGCACCCAAACAATTTTTCAAGGGGGTACCCCATGAGTGACCAAGATCTTCAATAAAATAATTGTTTGGATGGCACCCTACTGTGCACACAAACTTTTGGGGTGAAAAAAACACAAAACCCTTTATTCACCTTTCTTTGGGTAAAGCTGGCCCATTTACTTTAGAAAGCCATGTTCATGTTAAAGCCTTGAACATGCAAGGTTCCCCAAATAATTAGATGCCTGATTAAACCTTGACTAAACAATTTTTCAAGCGGGTACCCCGTGAATGACCCAAATCCTCAATAATAATATAATTGGTTGGATGGTACCCAATTGTGCACACAAATTGTTGGTTTAAAAGCAACTTTAAGAAGATATATTTAAGGTTTAAAAGGAAAAGCAATTTAATGTAGATTGATTTCAATTGAAATATTTTCTTATCAGTAGATTTCTTTGAGATTTAAAAGGAAAAGCAGTTGAATGTAGATTGGTTTCAAGTGAAATATTTTCTTATCAATAGATTTCTTTGAGGTTTAACAGGAAAAACAATTTAATGTAGATTGATTTCAATTGAAATCTTTTCTTATCAATAGATTTCTTTGAGATTTAAAAGGAAAAGCAATTGAATGTAGATTGATTTCAATTGATTTTTTTTCTTATCAATAGGTTTCTTTGAGGTTTAACAGGAAAAGCAATTGAATGTAGATTGGTTTCAAGTGAAATATTTTCTTATCAGTAGATTTCTTTGAGATTTAAAAGGAAAAACAATTGAATGTAGATTGGTTTCAAGTGAAATATGTTCTTATCAATAGATTTCTTTGAGATTTAGAAGGAAAAGCAATTGAATGTAGATTGATTTCAATTGAAATCCTTTCTTATCAATAGATTTCTTGGAGATTTCAAAGGAAAAACAATTGAATGTAGATTGATTTCAATTGAAATTCTTACTTAAATCTGAAGTGTTCATCCTGAGTTCCCCAGACCTGGTCCCCAAGAAAATGCCGAGTTATTGAGCAGACAAAAAAATGACTCATCCCGTTGAGGGCGACCAGCAACACGGTTGCCATGGCACGCACCATATCTATATATATATATCTATTTATATATATATATGTATATATATATATATATATATCTGGTGGATATATATGTTATAACCACCAAAAATTCACGCATGCAATAGTTTTCAGTAGCATTTGGAGTAGGATAATCAACTAAATACAGTGAATGGACTGAAATTTGTGGAATTTCCCATTGTTAGGTTTTATTTCCACGGGAAGACTAAACATCAACACATTTGTCCACCTTTGGCATGCCAAATGGTTCATTCATGATACTTTGGTTCCTAGGTTGGGTATATACCAGTTCTCCCTCCATTATTCCAAGCTCATCAAGGCTTCTTTCTACATTGCAGCTGGGGGAGAAAACAAAAACAAGATACATTCATATACATTTGACCCACGAGTGAAAAGTATGCAAAATGGTCTGACATGAATGACATTTTGTGATCCTACAATTAGTACAATTAGCAGATTTGGGTTGCAAAACGTTGTGAACAAAACAATTGAAGGCATTGTGCAAAGTGAGTACTTCAGTGCTCTTCAGACCATGCTAGAGAAACATTCCCGTCATAGCAAAAAGGCCCCTTGAAGAATTCCTTCAATGACGGCTTGACGACGTAGCAACTGGTTGAATCAGTCAACTAATCGGATTCTCCGATTCACCGTATTATGAGCTGGACAATACTGGGCATAACTAGACTCTCTTGGCCATTGCAGCACTTGGTTGCATACCAACTTTCGCTTCGTTCGTGCATCCAACCAATCCAAACAGGAGTGGAATTTCCCCATAAATGGAGGTTTCCCTGAAAAATCATCTATAAATGGGTGATTTTCCATTGCCATTTTGATTACCAAGGGGTAACTGACAAGAAATCATGTCAACCCTGGATGAATCAACCTTTTTGAATTAAATTAATGAAGGGACTTTTTGACCTACTCCAGAAAATGATCATCTTCTACTGCAATGGTATACCCCCTGAAGCCAACCAAGAGTTTTTAGATTGCTGATCCATGAAGCCGCTAGAATACTCTGTACGCTAGAATATTCTCAAATTCATCAGCTTTGCCGCCTCAAATCCATGAACTCCCCCTCTGCCAATGAAAACCTGGCTAAATCCCCCCAATCCCACAAGATTTTACAACTGGTGTTTCCATTCAAATCTTAATTTATTGAGATGTTCCCAGTAGAATCTCCATTTACTAGATGATCTTCCCATTCAAAGCCACATTTTTCATGGGGATTGCCACTTTCCCCCGCAGATCAACCCAGGCGCATCACCTTTCTAGAGCCGCACTCCAGTTGCACAGGGCCCACGCGAACGCCCAAGGCATCACAAAGGCCGTAGAGGCTGCGCAGCTTCTGTAAACTATCCAGGTGGCCTTTCTTCCTGCCATCGCTTGGGAAAAAACAATTCTAGGATGAGCGAATTGGTGTTTTTGGACTGGGTGAATATACTACCCAAAGTGAATTACGGCTTGAGGGATTGATTATCAACAATCATGATGGATCATACTAATAACATCGAATAACAATAGTAAGAGCGTGTAACAAGATGAATAGTAGCGGTTTCAAACGCACTAGCAATGGCAATTAAAATAATTGCCTTCCAGGTGAAAAAATAATCCAAATGGGCCAACTTGGGATAAAATTTGGGTTGGTTGAAAGATGTTGAAAGGAATATTGCAGCTATTTGGGTCTCCTACAACTTGTCCTCTCATCCAATTCTGGAAAACGTGGGAGCTTCCAAAATTTCAAGAAATTGTATGATATTCCAAATCTGAATGATGAATATTATCATAATATGTTATCATAATATATTCCAAAACTTGTATGATAACATATTATAATATAATTTTGTCTCTTCAGTCAGTCTTCTTGGCCACCCCATTATACCCCAGTCATTCATCAGTGGATTGACCTGAGGGCAAATGACAGTAAACCTCCCCTGGAAAAACCCCGCATGGTTTAGGTTTAGTGGCTGCAAATTATCCCGTAAGTCAATTCCTAATAAGCTGTTGCAATGTAGCCTTTTTGTTGGGTATGACCAGTTGAAACGGAGAAATGATTGCGTTGCCAAATTTACACAACATGTGTTTCAAATGTGTTCTCTTTTTTTTTCTCTCTCTCTCTCTCTCTATCTGTATGACTAAAATCATCTTAAATGTGGAGGTGATAAATGTCAATGAACCACAAGACTGTCACAAGCCCTCCATGGCCCTACTCCTACCTGGTTACCTCACCGGAGTCCTTAGCCAAAGATCATGATTCCCAGGAGTATAGCACACCAGGTCAAAACTGGCCTCAGTTCTGCCCCTATTATCAGCCCACAAAGAATGTAAAGATGTAACATCCTACTGACATAGTGGAAACGATGTTGGGATGCTATTAGCCACCATCCACCACCACTATGTAATCATATGTAATCATCATGAACCATCATTAACCATCCCTAGTGGTCACGACAGACATGAACCATGCATATATATATATGCATACTATGCAAAAATATTGTACTGACAATTACGGTGTGCATATATATATATATATATATATTGTATGTGTATATATATATATGTGTGTATATATATGTGTATATATATATATGTGTGCGTATATGTGTATATATATATGTTATATATAATTATATATATACACATAATTATATAGTATGTAGAACATTCAATTTTACTGAATATGTTGATATGTATACATATGTTATTCATCTTCATGAAACGGTCCTTTGTTAAATCACCGTTGGTCTTCTGTTGCGACGAAATGGCCGTAAACATCTTCATGGCTTCTTTGAAGACCTCCAGGTCATCCGAAACATCTCCTCAGGGAGGGGATTGACCGATGCCTGCATGGATAATCCACCACTGGTGTTGTGAACCCCAGCTCGAAACCTCCATTCTTGATAGGTGTTTGACTGTTTGGAAAAAACAACTCGCCGCATTTGAGATTGCACTGTAAGTTTGTTTGGAAGATTCACCTCCATTAGGCCCGGTATTGAACAGGTTGATAAAGAATCCCGGCAGTGGAAGCTGGAAACGTAGAATGAAACCACGAAGTCCGTATGGATCCGTGGCAAAGCAGGAAGCTGCCAGCTTGCAACAGGAACATCATCTTTCAACCTTATGTTTTGGTAGGTCTAAGCTGAATGTCCCACAAAGTATACAGCCTGGTTGGCGGCGTCACCGCAACCCATTAAAAATCAATACCATGGTCAAATATGTTCTCCCATGTCTGGGCATCTGAATTAAAAAACAAACAAACAGAAAGCAGCCAGTAGAGTTGGGTATATTATTATGGTGTATCCCCCTCTGCCATGGTCCTGAACCCATCTTAAATTCCATTTTTCAGTATTTAAAACCACCGTCCTGGGCACACCACAAGACAAAATCAGGCCCAGCCTGGCAGTACCAGGACATTGAAGGTCTCTGGCGACTTCTTTGGCAGGTGCTTCCTAGGCCGTGCCATGCAACGGGCTCGCCATGTTGCTTGATGATATGGCCCACTCCCACCGTGATGTTAGCATCACCTCTGAGAAAATAATGTTTTGCAAATTAGAACCCAACAAAGATGGCATTTCATCAGGCAAAAGGGGATGTTCAAAAATAAAAAATTGGATTGAACATATATGAATTATGTATATAAACCTGGAATGAACCTGGATTGCTGAGTCAATGAGACCCACCCCTGGTTGCGATGAATCTACGGGGAATATGTTTTTGAATCCCCTTTGTGGCAGTGAAGCGGCCAGTTGGGGGTGCCCTGTTCAAGGCGGCTTGCCGGCCCACGGCTGACTCGGGCAGGAGTCTGAAACCATTCCATGTTGGCCTTCTGGTCCACATGGATGTCACTGATCCTCAACACATAAGCAAAACATCAAGCAAATACCAATTTCCGGCCACACATGTAAGTTCGGAATGTGCAACTCCAATCTTCTGATTCTGCCTCTGCAATCATTTCTCAAACCAGCACCAGATGCACAACACATGGTCAAGGTGAACAGCTTCAACCATGGCTCGTAGCCACTCGTAGTCGCACATGTGGAGGCAAAGCCATGCGTTCTATGCCGCGAAAGCCACCGAAAAGGGACGGGAGATCTGATGTGACTTCCTGAAGATGAACATCACAGGATACCGATGGGAGTAGAAAAATGGGTCAGTTGGTCAGTTCAAACTGTGACACCTGGATTTTCACATCAGACTGTGGCACCAAAAAAGGGGATCAGGCTGTATCATTACGAAGAAATACTCACTAGAAAACTAAATGACATGGCGAAAGTGACTGTGGTAACACCCTCTCCCGGTTGCTAAGAGCAACCCCCCCAAAGAAAATCATGTCGTATATAGAGGGTTGAACATCAACACGATTGGCACATCTATATCTGAACTCTGCACATCATATGTTCTCCCCTCGAGGTGTGGATGTTCGATAAGAACGCAAACACACACACACACGCACAAATTATATATTATAACGTATTCCGCATATGATGCCGTCAACGATTCACGAAACTCATGATATTGCAGAGCAACCGCCAAGAGGAAACACAACGTAAGCATCTATTTCTATTGCACCTTTGGAAACACAACGTAAGCATCTATTTCTATCTATTTCTATTGTATCTTTAATAATATTCTTTAATTACTTCCAAAATCAACTAACAGATATGACTGATTGTTTATCTCCTGGTTTTCATCAATTTGGTGCTTAGACTGGCCCATTTCATCTCCAGAGTCCTTTGGAAGTTCGTCTGAACATGGCTTCAGCAACAGCTTTTCCTGCGGCTGTCAGATTCTCAAGATCAAAGCCATAGCCATAAGTCATAGGGCCATGTGGTCCATCCATGAATTTGAACCCCAAAAAGACTTGGTTGATCAGTTTCATTGGATTTGTCTTGTGCGACTCTTCAACCTTTCAATCATACCGTGTCATCTTTCCGCGCACCCTGCGTCCAAACCCCAGAAACTCCATACCTTCGATCCCCGATCACTGCCTGCCTTTAGCTTCAGTGATGCCCAGCCGGTTTGAGGACCCTGACCCTCCAACAGTCTGAAATGCAAGCGCTCGCCCTTTAGCTCAAGTTGTGCCACACGGGCACCTGCACCATGGTTGAGGAGGCAGCCATTAGCCATTGGTGTTTCTTTTTTGATGGTGCCTTTAGTTCCCCATCAACAAAACAGGCAACCAATTTTACCCGCGTCAAGTGACCCAGGAAAGGGAAGGTGGCAGGGATTGGTAAGAACAAACACGAAAACGCAAATGATGATGGGGCCCGTTTCTGGATGGATGGAACACACACGATGGACAAGGAAACCTGCAAGAGTCGGGGCTGTTTTGTGGATGAGTGTGGGTAGATCTATAGGTGTGAGACAATTGATTCAAACAATAACAATAACTAATCACGGTGACCAAAGAGAACCAAGTTCTAGAAAGCCTTCTAAAGGCATTTGCTGCAACAGCACTGACCCCGAGAAAGTTTCAAAATCATCACCAAATGACCTGTAGCCAGGCGTTCCTGTAGCTTCTCAGATGTCAGTTCTACCTGGATGTGGAATCAAAATGACCCTGTGGCCCTGGGTCTTGGAATTGAGCCCACTGGATTTGCAAAGTTGGCAGTTGATCATCGAGATTCAGTGGAGATTTGTCACTATCGAAACAGAATCGAAGGATGAAAATCGAGCGATCAAAGTGCAGAATTTCAGGTTCCAGGATGGAACATGTTCAGTTCACACCCCTATATTTCCAGGGAAAAAACATTGGTTTCCGGTGAGGATTTTCCCGACTAAACCATCCCAGCTCAACACTCTGGTGGCGACTACCCTTGGTTTCCTCACTACTTGTTTAGCGTCTCATGTGTGCCCTAACACCACCAGCCTAGGGATCCCAAGGGTAAACTAACATAGGTATGTGGAAAGCCATTGGATGCTTTCCGGACGATCAAATCTCTTCGCTAAAGCTGATGTTCCATGTTTGAGCCAGGTACGTATATTCAAAAATAGCTATGGTGCTATTACTACATTTGGGTTTGATTGAAAATGTCTGAAAATATAACGCCCCAGACTCCAATGGTGATTTTCCCCCATGAACATTACAATAATTCTCGAATTTCTGCACCATTTTCAAATAATTACATCCAAATGTCATGTATAATTTGTTGGTTGTTTATTCACATTGTATGCATATAATGCTGCATATACTATATCCATATCGACACTTGTTCCGATCAAATTGTTGATCTCTACGATCATCTTTTCCGCATTCTGAATTTCTTAATTTCGTGTATCCCATCGTATGTATATAATCGATTTAAATCCCAAATCCCATGTTCAGTGTTAATTTGTTGTTCGGTGATGTTGAAACTATACGTTCTGAGTATTTCCCCCTTTATTCTTGGTTTATACCATCATTTTCGCTATTCTGTATCATATGTTCCATGCTTTTGAGGAATGTTCCGCGTATTTCCCCACTAATATCCATTCATGGTCGGTTTATACCACCATTTCCCCAATTATCAATTGGGGATTCATCGCACAGAAATGGATTAAATCTAGGCTGCGCCAGCCCTGACAACGATGCCACCAGTCTGTTCACCACCCACCACCAACCAGATCGGGGCCATAGCGTCGCGTCCAGTAGAAAAAGACCCGTTTTGATCATTCAAATCCATCGAACATGGTAAATTTGAATCATCAAGAGCTGGAATCTCCATCGAACATGGTAAATTTGAATCAGGAGATGGAATCTAACCATGGGAAAACCTGCTCCATAGTTCTGGTCATGGTTGGTCAATACCAAAACCTTGAATTTGGGTTCATTGACAGCCGAATCTAGATGGTTCTGTTCATGTCTGGGATATTCAGCAGGGTGCTAGGGTTTTAACTCATTCCCTTTAATTTAGCCTTGGGGGACCCACTCGTTTTGAGTGATACGCACAAAAGAGCCGAGGGATTCCAGCATCAATCATCAAACAACAATGCCAAGTAAGTCCTTGGATTGTCTTCTTTGACCGACAGATGACAAGAACCTTGAAGATTAACCTTGGTCATTCCCATCCAGCTAGAAAGCTTGAGCTGCAAACAGCTACGACATCCAAGAAAAGCTGAAATCTTCGTTCAAAGTACATGATTGCCCTTTTCCAAGTGATAAGTTAGACTATCAAAGGATATCAAAGGATATTGTACGATTATTGTACGCCCACCGCAATTTTGCTGAGAAACGCTGGGAATTTCGGATCATTTCGGCCCAATCATTCTGAGATCTCACCAATTTCTTGGAGAATTGGATTCAAATGATGCAACGTCTGAAGTGTCTCACGTTTTCTTGCCACATCTATCGATTTTTTCTGATAAAAGTCACCTCAACTGCCCGAAATCCAAGTCCAAGAATTCCAATATGGTCCGTTTACTAGGTATGGTTTGACTATAAAAAAAGGCGACGTTTCAGTTTGCAATTTGTTCGTCATTATCAGAAAATAATTAGCTGCTTTAGCTTCTCAAGAATCCCTAAGTCATTATCAGAATCTATCAAAATTTGTTGGGCAATTTGTTGGTGAGTATCAGAATCTATCAAACTCTAAGTCCAACAAAGTCCAACAAAGTCAGGTCTCCCCACGTGTCAGGTCCAAGTCTAAGTCCCTGAGACTGCTGGGAAACTCCAGCCTGAAGCCCGAGGTCAAGGTTAACGCGAGAACAAACACAAGGTGGACGCGTTTTGGTTGGGTACCCTCCAATAGTTCAATATAGTTATGATAAATATATGATTATATGACTATGTGATTTCTATAATATATTTATGGAGTATAACTGTAACATAGTTACGGACCATGGCCGTGTATATACTAATTACCTTTAAACATGGTGATTCTGAATAGCTGTGTGAAATTACCAGAGGGCATTCCAGTGGAAAAGAAAGGATCACAATCACACGAACAAAATGAACATAAACATCACTGAATTGCTCTCAAGTTCTGATATGTCCAATGCCTTGGATGTAAGTTGGTACAACTTTGCAGTGTTGAATAATATCAAGGAGCACTGCTGCCACCTGGGAAACATCTAATATATATGATTATATATATATTATATATGTATATGCGTGTGCATTATATATATA
>Ga0126342_10015212_pt1:0-12500 | contig 13502 bp, 14 predicted proteins | sample Cyp1metagenome_FD_92528 | JGI IMG/M metagenome (GOLD analysis project Ga0126342, IMG submission 92528) | Coral microbial communities from Lord Howe Island, Old Settlement Bay, Australia - Cyphastrea 1 metagenome | ecosystem: Host-associated > Invertebrates > Cnidaria > Coral ...
AGTAGTGGATAGCACGAATGCTATCTTCATTGGGAAAAATTCAACCAAAGTCACTCATGTCAAAGAGAGGAACGCTCGTGGAGTCAATCGCAGAGGGCTCTGCCACCACACGCGCAACTCGATATGTTGTGCTCGAAGAAGGCTGCTTGATGCCTGTGCTATTGTTGTTGCCGCTGATGACCTGGAGTTTCGTCACGATTTTCCTGAGCCACCATACGCACTTTGCAATCTTTGGTTAAAAAACTGTTGTCTTGCACTTCATCATTCTGTTTTTTTCCTTTCCCTTTGGGCTCATGGTTCCAAAACTGCTTGCCCTTGCCTTTTCCTGACTGCCACGAGCCAGACAATCCCTTATATACCTTCTCATCTTTGCTACCTTTCTTGCCTTTTCCTTTGTCGTGCATTTTGTCAACCTCCGTCGCTGTGGGACCATCGTTGTTGGGCCCATTTGGGCCCTGTCATACTTGAGCAAAGCTTGGTCGAAGTTATCTGCAGGTCATCCCTTCAAACAAGTGCAGGTTGACATGAGTTCTCAGCTGTCCTGACATGCACTTCAATACAACTGCCACCCTGACGGCTCTCTCAGCCTCCATGAAGCTATCCTCAAGTCAAAGTAGTTGTGGTTGCAGTGCTGTTTTCATACTGAGCTCGGGCCATGTCATGATCGCAGGCACCAGCGCAAGTCCTCGACCACGTGTAGGCGGCCTCAAACTCAAAAGCAACTGTCGAGCCTCGCGTAGCCGTCAGACTTGGCCACTGCCTTCACAGTCTGCAAGGCCCTTCCTCTCACCAGCCCTATTAACAAACCATACAACTTCATGCTCCTTCCACCATGCATTTTGCAGGTCCCATATGGCTCTGCCTCCAAGTTTGCGAGTTCCTTGGCGTGCCCCTAATCAAATGCCGAGACGCATTGCATGGGTCATCTGCCAAAGACCAGGCTTTGAAGTGACGAATCTCTTCCCCCAGGTTCTTGTAGTCAAAGTTGCTCGGCTTTGACAGTAGTTTTGGCCAGTCAACACTACTGCTTCCTGTTGGGCTTGATGTCGCAGTAGATTTCGCGGCTTCCGCTGCGGCATGAGCTGCGTTGCTCACTTACCGCAACAAAGTGTTCAAAGTTGCTGCATCCAGTATCGTCATCCTGGATCTTCAAAATTGAAGACAGACTTCACAAGGTGGAAGTTGTCCAGCCACAAGAAACTGACAGTCTAAATTCCTGTAGCGCCTCAAGCTTGGCAATGATGTTCAGAAAGAAGACAAAGTCCACGGTACAGAGATCCCGCAGACTCAAAGCTAGAAATCAAGTTATATTGAGGCAAGTCCAAGGTGCCCAGCTGGTCTATGAAAGCAAGCAAGTACACGTAGATCTCCAAGCAATGCTAACACCAGTTGGAAGCCTCACCCAAGATGTCCCTGGCTCTATGGTTTCGGCAAGGCAGTCCTTTTGGGCAAGGTTCGTGGCTCTGCTGCCATGCGAAGCAGCTGTGCTTTTCGCTAAAAGGGCTGCGGTCTGCAGCAATCCAACATGCTTTGCGTGCCATGCTACGCTTTTTGATTTGTGCAGTCATCCTTGCACATGGGCCATGCTGAGAGTCATACATACGTTTGATGTTTGCCAATTTGCGATTTGATTGCCAAAAAGGCGGTTGGTCATCAGTGCAGTCCTTGGACAATCCCACTTTGAAATTTCAAAAATCCAAAATTGAGCATTTGTTCAACACTTTGTTTGATAATTGACCACATGTTGGGTATTTGCGGATTTGTAAATTTCGTCGCACGGAAGTTTGCCGACCGGCAGCACCCTGCGAAAAAAAACTTCAGGTCACTGTTGGGGTGGATCCGGATGTTGTGATAACCCGTGAATCTCAGATTCTTGTCCAAGTTCATGCTGCTGTAAATGAAACCAGGAATGGTGAATCCCAAATCAGGTCAGAGGCTAGTGCTGCTACGTGCGGCTAGGAGTCAAGTAGAAGCCGAGCCCCATGCGATGCGAGCGCAAGTTCAAGTGTTGCAGCAGCAAGAAAAAGTTCATACCAAAGGTGTTGGAAGTAGGGCCCATGACCTGGTATACGACATGCAAACCAAGCACCAGCCGGAGATTGATAGGATTCAACAAATAGCCAATGAAACCTGTCAGAATTCTCGACAGTTCTTGCGTGATGCACTCCAAAAAAAATCAAGTGTTGGTACAAAATTCAAATGGCAACATCATTTACTTAACCAACAAAGAAACGAACAAAGAGAAATGCGTTCAGCAAACCAATGGTTACCGTAACAAGTCGAAACATTGCGTTCAGGACCAGTTGTTTTCGAGAACAAACGACTTGAAAAATGAGCGGTCAAAGTGAATTGGTTCTTGAAGTATGATGTTCGCACATTGCAGAATCGTCCAATGATTCTGATTGCGGCACAGCTCCCAGTTTTTATCCCAATTGGAACACTGCATGGTGAGTATGGCGCGCCCATGTTAGCAATGTCCGCATGTGCCGGATTTAATCCTGACGCGCCCCAAATGAGCAGAGCCTGGATGGGCCAAGTGACTCATACGGGAAGTTCGTTGCCGGTTGACAGTTTAGCAAGTGCATGACAAAGTGCATGAAATCAATGTCCAGTGCAGAGTCAAACATCCAAGGTTTTTTCATTCACGCGTTGTGCAACCAGTATTGCATGTCAAGATGTTTTGGAGTTGTTTCTTCCTATTTTGTTTTGACGTTTCGAGGTTCTTTTCACTTGACGATATATCCAACGTGTGCACACCAACGTGTAGTTTACAAGGTAACATCAAGAGCGACATGGCATGTATGTATTATGTAAATGTACATTTTTTACATTTATATATATATATATATATTTGTGGTTATATATATGTATATTATATATATATATATATATATATATATATATATTTGAAGCAGAGACAAACAGATAGATAGGTAGGTAGATAGATAAATGTGAAACAAATTACATGTGTATAGAAATGTCAACAAAATGAATCCATCCAAAAAAAATGCGGTGGAGGCGTGTGGGGTGAGAGGATGTTGCCCTTGCTAATTCATAGGTTTTGTCCCCGGCCCGTGCTGCCATTGCAAGGGATAAAACTGAATTTATTTTTAGTTCCTTCTCATCTCATGACCTTGGGTTGGGTTCCTTTATTGTGCTATATTTCGCTGAAATTTGCTGAATCAATGTTGGCATTGCAACATGGTTGTTGACTCAATTCTTGCTGCTGCTTGGCTCAGTTTACAGGCTTTGATCTAGTGAATGGCACGCAGTTGAATGTGCGTTGGTCTTGGCTGTTAGGCCTAAAATAGATGTCAGAGGACGAACTTGCTAAATAACAGCGATTAGCCAACATTTTCAACTCCACAACACTGTATCAAAGTCAAGTGTGGCAAAGGGTAGCAGTGTCACCAGACACCGCCAGCAATGATTCCGCCGCCTCCCCGCCGAAGACTTTCTTCTGACCTTCACACCATCAGCTCCGTGCAGTCTGAAACATCAGGCCCAGGGGAGTGCCAACATGTTGGTCAACATGTTGCAATATTTTGCCTGTAAGTAGCCAAACGGTGGTTGCGCTTGTTCACAAATCTATGCCAATTTCATCGGGATGTTCAAAATGTTTCCTAATAGATTTGGGTGTCAAAATGCGACATCCGTTTGACCGAGGCGCAGGTGAAGTTGTGTGCAAGAAGGCCAGGGTCACCAATTACTTAAGTAACTGTTCCGCTTGCTAATCGTCCTGGATCCATGGTGCAACTTCGGCCGTCCCGCGAAACCTTTCCTTTATAATCTTTATAATACACCAAATTGTGTGTGACACTCAATTCAGATAGAGTCTATATATCACCTTGATATTTTCTTGTTTGAGTACCTTGCCCGCTGGGTGTCTTTATTAGTTTTGTTCTTTTTGTTCGGAGCAATGTGTCCGTTTTGTGATCTATGAATCTATGAGTCTATGAGTACGTTTGTCCAGAACTCATTTTATACATGAAGATTTCTCCTTCTTAAATGTTCAACAGTCAGTGGTCTTGTGCAGAGCTATGTCTCATAGTTTTTCACGTGCGGTCTGTTAAAGGTTTGATGCAGCTCGACACCAGCAGGAGACTTTCCCCCTCTTTGGCGACGAGATCGTTGGTGCAAAGTGTGAACCTAGAGAAGGAGAGAATTCAAACATCCTGAAAATTGTACTGTCAATATTTATCTGTCATCAATCATCAATTGTTATCGGTTGTCCAAGGAGGCCTTAGAAACAGGGTTTGCGGTTGCTGCCCATCCTGCGAGGATTCCAGAACAAGGTGCAGGAACTACTTCGTGATTTTGATGAGATGCTCGTCCACTCTGTCCGGATCGGGTGCCGAAAAATGAGCCCGTGATTCTATCATCACTTTAACTGCAGCGCTTCTATTCTGCTGGAATTCGGCCCAACAGCAATTTTGATGGCCGAATACTACTGCAATTGCTACAGTCATGTTGTGGACGCGACACGTGAACGTTGTCAAACCATTTCGAACCAAAATGTGGCGACTTCGATAAACAAGGAAAGGACTACCCTCAAACACGATTGACCTGCTAAGGTATTGCAGGCCGTCCTTGCAGAAAAACTATTCCTGTCCATTCTCTGGACGCCCGAGATCGAACCTTGGCAGAATTTTGGGAACCAGGTTTCAAGCTTTGGAGGCTTTCCATGGCTTTGCTTCTTTCTTGTACTAGTACTCGTAATCAGGGAGAGATATACTGTAAAAGATTTCAAGGGCAGCTTTCGCAGGTGCTGGCAATAGGATTTGTTGCGTGCAAAGCATATTCTTGTGTAATGTGACGATGGGGGGAAGTTTGGTCAACGCAAGGGCCGTGGACAGCAAAATGCAGTTTTGAGAGAATTGTTGGAATGAATGTGCATGAATCATGTCCTTGAGGCAAACCGAAGATGGTGCCCCAGTCGCAGCTAAGCACTTGAATGATGCTGAATGCTGGGAGCAATATTTCCAACACTATCGTGATTATTCTGTACGTTCTTGGGCAGTGATTTGTGCGACTGGCCGGTTGAAGGTCCATACGGTTTTGCCCGTAAGCAGAGGTGCAGAGTGCTGTTTCGGAATTCGGGGGTAGTGGAAAAAGGTCGGATAGGTATGGATAGGTTAGTAGCTGAGAAACTCGTGCTACACTTGTGAGAGCGTCGAGCGTAATCAAGTTTGCAACGGTTTTGAAACCCAGTCCATGGCAGAGAAACCTGGCAAGATTGCTATGTAATTACACACATTACACAACTTCCATTTTTCTGCTAGTTTATACTATGGAGACAGACGAACATTCGGAAATCCAACCCTTGTTTGGCATTGGGCATTCACTACAACTCGTTGATGTTTTCTAAGCATGTTCTCTTTGCGTGATGTGAACTATATAATTGGCCTCGGCACAGGTCTGAAGGCGGCTATCGCGAAGATGGCAAGAGCAGACTACGAGGTTTCCTGCTGAAGGCGAGTGCAACGAAAACCGAGAGGATCAGCCAAAGAACAACCAAGTACAACGTGATGAATGCAGTGTATATACTACTATGTACTGTAATGATTTATGACACGTGTAATTTCGTGTGTCATTTACTCGCACACACACACATACGCATATATATATATATATATATACACGCATGTGCTATATATATTTGCTCATTGTAGAAGCGATGTGGCATGCAGAGGGTAAAGCACGGACATTTTCTGCGCTTTATTGCGACCTGAATCAGACCTCTACCGGGAGTGGGGCGCTGGGGTGCTTTGTTGCCATGAAGCACCTAGCCTTCACCAGTCATTGGTGCCTAAGAAGTTTTGCAGAGTTTTGCGCCTTATTCACTATTAAAGCGCATGAGCCTGGTCATGCGGTCATTCTACTGTAAGCCCTCCTTCCTGTACAATTGCACCATGATTGGGGCAGGAGCTGGTTGTCAGGCACTCAGAAGGCTTCAGCAAGATGGTCTCAAAAATGATAGTTGCACATTGCACAATCAGCATTTCTTTCGCCGAGGCAGAGGCAACTTTGGAAGATGAGCCCGACGACGTGACAAAGATCCAGAACACTGTTTGTGCATCAGACCCTCGTCCGCTTTCATCAGGATGGAAAAAATGAGCACAATCATGACCAGATGAGTTTTATCAAAAATCGTTCTGACTTGAAACCTTCGGGCGGATGCTTTCCAGATTGCGTTTTAGATTTTTCAAGGCCGTAGGCGTTGCATGAGTGTCCTCTTTACCGTGCGTGCGTCACAGTCCTTTAGGATGCAGCATTAGTCTATTGGCCAACGCTGCTATCCATGAGCTGTGGCAAAATCTTCAAACATTGCCCGTCACATGCATGTGCAAAGCAAGGGCAATCATGAATGAACAGTACCCAAGCAAAGCTTGGATATGCTGACCCTCAAAAAGCGGGTAAAAACCATTGATAAATTCATAGTGTAGTTGCTTTGCTTCCCCCTTTTCAATCCAGTCTCTCCGTCTCTCTTCACCGCAACATTCTCGGGACTGATTCCTTTGATACCTTCCGACTTTGCTGTCCTGTTTGTAGTTTCTCTGCACCGAGGATAATAGCGAGGGCACTTCGTTTAGTACCTCAGCAACCATCCCATCGCCGGATGTAGCTAGTAGCTTGGCACAGCTTGGCCATGTTGCTTGGGAATCTGATGAATTTTGCAGCTCTCCACGCAGGTTTCCACGGTTTGAGTTTTCTATTGCCATGTAGTCTGATAAGCCCATCAAAATCCCAACCAGTGAAGAGCTGCGAATCCAAGGTGAACGTGAGGCCCTCATGGGCCCAGCCTCACGCTGTTCTTCGACATCGCTTTCTCCACCACTTCTGACACCAGAATCCACGCTGATCATTCTAGCTCCTTAGTCTGACTTGCTAGTGCTGTTCCCAAGCAGTTTCACTACACCATTGCGTGAGCGACTGGTGAGCTACTGGAGAACGCCGTGACCAGCTCAAAAAGCATCCCCAAACGCGCAAGCTGGGACCAAGGATTGGGACGACACGCTCTTCCCGACCACTTGGCTCCAATCCAAAAAGGTGCCAGATATCACCGTCGCACATGTCGCGGTCAAACCTGCCTCTAGAAACAGAGGGGTAGAGTTGATAGGATAGGAAGGCACAGGAAATAGGAACGCATACGATGCACTGGTAGATCAGACAAATACTATTTTACGAGCAATTACTATTGTAGAACGTTGTAGATGTGGGAAGCTGGCTGGAACATTTGGAACTGCTTAAAATGTTGACCCTTAATGCTTTCCATTTTTCTCCATTTCGAAATAATTGTTGACCAATCAGCCGATGACTTGAGGCCTTCAAAAACTGCAGCAAGGCATGGCAGGATGAACAGCCAGACGTGCAGCTTAGTGCAGATGACCTTGCAGCCTTGGAGGAGATTGCCTGCGCAAAATGATCAGAACAGGTAGTGAAATATGCGAAGATGTGCGCAATCAGGGGCTTGAATCTGTTCTGGCAACTGGCAGGGTCCCAGCAGAATGGCAGAGAGAAAAGCGGTAATTACAGAAATTTAAGAACATCAACCAACATGCAGCAGCATTGTGAACTTGGTTGGGGGAAAACATATAGAAACTCACAAGAAATAAAGAAACACGTTTCCTGAATTTGATTTGTTTGGAAGGTCTCGGGATCACTTCCTTCCCATTTTGATCCATTTCGGCGCCCGCTGATGTGAGGAGATGGACCAGACTGCCAGAGCACTAGTACTAACAGCAGCAGCACCTTGGCTAGCACAACCTCTTGACTCACTGTCCAAGTTCAGAACTGAGACCAAAACTCATGCCAGTTCAACTGTTCTGCGTTGAATGATTTCGATTCAATAGATAGATATGATATACATACATACATACACACATACATACATGCATACACACATACATACACACATACACACATACATACATACATACATACATACATACATACATACATAGATACATACATACATACATACATACATACATACATAGATACATACATACATGCATGCATGCATGCATGCATACATAGATACATACATAGATACATACATAGATGCATACATAGATACATAGATACATACATAGATACATACATAGATGCATACATAGATACATACATAGATACATACATAGATACATACATAGATACATAGATAGATACATACGATACATAGATACATACGTACGTACGTACGTACATAGATACATAGATAGACAGATAGATAGATAGATAGATAGATACATACATACATACATACATACATACATATATATATATATGTATATATATGGAAGATTTCGAGGTTATGTTTTGACATGGTGTTTGCTCTGCGTGGCGCTGAGGATTTGGGCGAAGTCTGCTGTGTGACGTTGGCTCAGCGGCCTTGGCAGGAGGTATCGATGAAGGCGGTGGATGGCGGTGGGGTGTACTCAAAGCATCACTTAGCCTTCGCCAAGGACCACGGAGTCAAATCAGGTTTCAGAAAAGGCTTGTGTTACTGCATGTCCAACGATGTATTTGCATCCCGATGTATTTGTATCCCTATGGCCTATGTGAGAAGATTCTAGCTTCTGTGACAAGTGCGGCAACCGTAGAGAAACTGCATTAAGCAATATTCAAACATGCACTAAATTAGGGCAAGAGAAGCACTGTACAAGCTAACAACACAGCAGGGTCGGGCGCAAGTGCCTAATCCGGAAAAGGGAGTCATCAACCAACAAGGGCAGGAATCAGCTGTGTTGCCACAGCCCGCGACACCAAACTACAGCCAAGGGTGACCGCTTGAAGCCTTCGTCTGCTTCGTCAGACGTCTCTAACCAAACCCAGGCAATGCCTAAGCTACTGCAAATCAGCGTGCCAGAGCGGACCAAAGATCCTCGATTACTCTGGTCGTACAAAATGTTGCCCCAATCCAAAGGCAAACAGAAGTTGGCTGGTTTTGACCATGTGTGAAAGCGCCGGGGGATACTTCTTAACAGGTCCAAATCTTGATGAGTACCCTGTCGCTTGTCATTTCACACAATGGACATGCATTGCAGGTTTTCATGCCCAAGCTGTATGAGGTTTGGAAGGCCAGCTGTTAGTGATGATGATCAGATTCCACGCGCTGACCATCGAGCATTTTCACCTTTTCAACCGCATCCTGAGTTGTTTAGCAGTTTGGCATATTTCAATTAACATTTCAAGACAAAACATCATTTTCATATGTTTTCATATGTTTTCATGATATTTCATGGTGTTTCTAGATGGCCAGGAACTTGGGATCCCAGTGCACTACGCCAGCGAAGAGGCAGACAATACTCGGTTGGGCACCTCTGGGCCAGCGGTGCGTGCCATCGTGAAGGAGACGGGGGTGCCATGGGATGGGAATTGGATGTGGGCAGATGATAACGTAAACAATGTAACTTGGTTGCATCATCTCATGTTGCATCCAAAGACATCCAAGTTCGAAAAGTTCGAATGTGTTGACCATGTGTTGACCATGTGTTGACCATGTGTTGACCATGTGACTCGACCATATGATGACCATCCACGGAGCTGCAACGTGCCCTCCAGGATCCAACCGAGTTGAAGTGCTTGTTGGAAAGGCAGCAGCCTGGCACCGTGAAGCATGGAGAAAAATGCGGCGTTGCACGGCCTTGGTAACATTTGGTAACACTATCTGATCTATCTGAGGCAAGTGGCCAAGAAGATGAAAGCAATGGACGCCTGGTTTGAATGCCAATATTTGACTCCTGATTTCTCCCGACGTCAGATCGAGTCAACCTGGCCTTCCATAATCTTCCAATCTTTCTAGTATGCTAGTATCAGTATATTTCCCGCTTTTTGAACAAGCATGCGCCTTGAAACTTGCCGCAACGGGGGCATTGCAAAAGCGAATGCTACGACTGACGGTCACAAGTGAGGAGAAAGTCATCAACCGCTTCTACGGGCCAATGTGGCGAAATTTGATAAGTATTGGCTGCTCGACTGTCAGCGGAGTGTGGGGAATTCAGGAATTTAGGCGAATGAGGTGATACTGGACAATGGACATAGCGGCCTGTCCCGTAGAAGCTTTGGTTTTGGATCCTTTTGACATCTGTTGCTCATACATACTGGTGTTCCTATTTGGAGCTTTCTCGCTATGACCAAAGCCAGAGGTTCCTTTCAAAACCGTTTGACACAGCTTGTATGTAAGGTGATGGCGAAGCAGAGTGGGACGCAGTGCATGAGTTGGTATTCAATCATGCCAATCCTGCAAGCGATAGGCCGCTGGACATCAAAACGCTCAGACACCAAAAAGAAAAAGCAAGAACACAAGTACTGTCCATCATTGACCGCGTCGGAAGAGTTTGGGAAAACCGTGTTGTGGTCTTGTCTAGATGCTGTTGTATGGGTGATGATGGTAACGCTGGTTGGACTAGGCCCGAAGATGAGCTGCACCTAAAGACGGTGAAGCTGTTGGAGGACACGGCAATTGTTCTGAGGTGGTGCACATCTCATGAGATTTCTCTTCAAGTGGCATGGTTTGGAAGTGTCACTGGGTTGCCACTCAACGGCGGGGCATGTTGCACTGCCCTAAACCACCCCGCCTCACTCCAAAGAATACTGGGCCACTGGGTTTGAGCAAGATGCGAGAACTACAGCCCTGTGCCTGCTCCGGCAGGAGCCAACCTGCTCCTTACTACAGGCACAGTTGCAGGCAGGAGCTTGCATACTCTAATTCCCAATGAGTTTGATTATAAAGGGTGATGCAATGGCCAAGACAATGAATGCTTCATTTTTTTTCCTTTGTGCACGCCTTGTGCATCCCTGGGTCAGCAACTTGCTTTACCTTCCACCCGTAGGTGATCCACGCGTGGCTTCCATCTATTGTCAGCCGGGCGGAGGATCTCAACACCCGATTGCCCGAAAATGAAGAAGAAATTCTAGTGACTTGGGATGACTCGGGATGACTCGGGATGACTCGGGATGACTCGGGGTCATATTATTGAAATCACACTAAAGAATCTAAAGACGAAACGTGTGCATGTCTTCTACATGTCGATTTCTCCAGGTCGCAACTACTAGTATGTGCAATTTTCATCGATCTCAGGCACTACACGAGGACTTCATGCTGGAGTAAGGGGGTGCCCGGTCTTTGCGGTCTTGTTTTGGAGCATGTTGTGTCAAGATGAGCCACAGCCAGTTGCACTTGCCCCCCAGAGGTGAAGCTCACAAGGTGTTTTTGGATCCTTCGGCAAACTTGTAGCACCTCTTACTCGTAGCACTTCAAGAATTGACTATCAGACTATGATGTGCTTTATGCAAGTGGCTACCAAGGACAAAGAACAAGTTCGCATTTGTATTGTATCAGATGTCAATGTGAATAGGCACTTTGACCAGAGATCCCATGCATCAATTCGTTGTCACACCATACAAGCTTCGCCGAATCATGGTCTACGTGACACAAAGCTCTGCTGGCCACAACATGGCGTTTAGCGCGTCTGCTTGACGCTCCTCAGTGGCCGAGGGAGGTAATTCCTCCAAGAACCGGCTGAGAAAGCGATTATGAAGCAGCAATAAAGCACTTTGAAGAATTATGCAATGATTGAGTAGCATGAAAGCATATGAGAGCGTGAAGTCACACCAGTGTTCAAGTTGAAGTCGGTCTGATTTACCAATGTTGCAATGAGTAGATGTCCGTCTTTCCTGTAGTAAGGATTTGACCTAAGAGGGTTTATTGGGTGAATGCGACAATGACCAGGCCTCAGTCTGTGTAAGAAAACAATGTTTGATTCAGGGTATTCAGGCCATGAACTGAACTACAATTATATAAATCATGTTTGGGACGGGTGTTTAGCCAGACACTTGGGTTTTTTCTTCATGGTTTAGGGCTCAGATGGGTATGATACACCTTGTATCCCACAACAGAACACGTCGTTCCTTGGTCCTACCGGTACCTCTCGGCACAACGAGAATAACTTTTTCACATGCGGTTGACAAATGCGGTTGACCCCGACAAATTGTGACAATTTGGAGCGGCAAGCAGCACTCCCTCTCATTTACACAGCTTTTCTGGCCATGAGACATTCCCGGGCGCATTAGCAGAATGGAAGCGCGGCTAGCAAAGCACTTCCAAGTCAGTTCCATTTCGAAGTGGTAGCCTTGAACTTGGCACTTTGGGTGAATTTTCAGCAACCTGAAGGCAAACACAATCACACAGACGCACGCACACACACAGACACATACGTAATTATTACATAATCGCACATAATCGCACATAATCGTACATAATCAGACGGAATCGGAATCGTACATACGTGCGTATGTACCTAGGTACAGTACATACATACACACATACGCACGTGCGTACGTACCTACATTACAATACATTACATACATCCATATGTACCTCCGGGATGGCGATGGAGAGAGAGAGAGAGAGAGAGAGAGAGAGAGGGAGAGAGAGAGAGAGAGATATATAAATACGTACGTACGTACCTACATGACACACATCCATACGTATA
>Ga0126342_10015213_pt1 | contig 13502 bp, 12 predicted proteins | sample Cyp1metagenome_FD_92528 | JGI IMG/M metagenome (GOLD analysis project Ga0126342, IMG submission 92528) | Coral microbial communities from Lord Howe Island, Old Settlement Bay, Australia - Cyphastrea 1 metagenome | ecosystem: Host-associated > Invertebrates > Cnidaria > Coral ...
TATGCCAGATAGAATGCCAGATCGAATGCCAGAAAATATGTCAGATAGAATGCCAGAAGATTTGCCAGTAACAAAATGTATAAATGTCATGGTGGGGATCACACGAAGTAAAGTAATTTTACAGTGTTTCAGAAGACTGTAGTGCAGGATTTCTTCCATCCACAGTATATCCTCCCTATGAGATATTTTCCCCCATAGTTTTAGTGTTTTACCCATTCGGAAAAGTCGAGATGGCCAAAGTTGGGATACAATGGGGATAAAATCAAGAATCGTGTGGCTGAAACAGTATAAACAATCATAAACCATTCCCTAAATCACCATTTCTATGGGTGATATAAACCATAACAACATGGGTGGTTTATGGCTGTTTTACCAACATTATGGGATGTTTTTCAGCAGGATCAAAATTGGAATATCATCGGGGACGGGATGAGATGACCAGCAAAGCCACCATGGCTTGACGCCGCTTGGTATTTTGGAAGATGAACTACCCTCTAGTAAACGTTTACATAACTATGGAAAATCACCGAAAAAAAACCCTTTTTCAAATACCAAAATTGAAGTTTCAAGTGCAAATTCATGCACAAACAGAGGCTCAGGCTACAGTACCTACCCTCTGGTAAACTAACAGTTTGCTATGGAAAGATCCACCATTTTTTATGGGTAAATCCACTATACATGGCCATGTTCAATAGCTATGTTAGTTTACCAGAGATTTTTTTTATTGTGGGTAAAACAATGTCATAAACCAGCCATATGTTGATGGTAACCATACCACCAAATAAAAGGGTGATGACTGGGGGATGGTTTATGAAATTGGTTTACCCACATTACATGTTTTGTAGCTTAATATGATTTGGATGTGTTGGATTTGTTTTTTTTGGATGATAGAATTATCTCAAAATATGTTGTTTGTCATGTTTGAGTTGTCATACCTTAGGGTAGCTCCAACCAATTTGGGGAAACTAATAGCCACTGTTGCTGGAACATGTTCTGTAAGTTTACCTCTTTGATGTTTTTTTTAGGTCAGGAACAACCCAGATTCATATAAAATTGTTGGAATATGATAGAGTATGATAACATTGTGTTTAGAATGTTGTGTTTAAAGTTCTATACTGTCTATAGATGTCTAGCCCAGAATATACACGTGTTGCATGCCCACGCCACTGGATCAAACCTGGTGCATGGTAGGTTCATGGTTTATGTTGGCTCGTTTGATGGGGTGATATACTATCTAGCTAAAACATATAGCTAATATATGGGGTTATATATAGAACATATAACTTTTGCGGATATCTAAGTCTGGCAATGGCCCAGTTCCTATACCCATTTATATATGACAATCAGTTCTGTTGGTCCTCCGATAGCCACCTTTCCTGAGGATTGTTTCTTCGTGCACGCTCCTTGGTTCAAAAGACGATCTATGCATGGTTACCCTTGGGTGGGTACTTCAAAACTTCATATTGTTTTGCGATACATAGGGATATGTATATATATATATAGATAGATGGATGGATGGATAGATAGATAGACAGACAGACAGATAGATAGATAGACAGATAGATAGATAGATAGACAGATAGATCGATCGATAGATCGATAGATAGATAGATAGACAGACGGACAGATAGATAGATAGATATGAACAAGCTAAAACAAATGCTGAGTATCTGAGATTGGCCATGTCTATGTATCCAGACGCCCATGGCTCAAACTTGGGGCACGGATGGACCACCAAAGTTGGTCTCTTTTTGTCATTCGGATGACCGGTTAAATCACAAAACTATCCCTAAATTCTTGGGGGTGCTTTTCGAGTCTAATGCTGAACCATGCTGAACCCCTCAAAATTCCATAGATGGAGTGATCATTTTTGGTTAAACCAGAATTCCTAAGAGGTTTTACTCTGTTTTTTTTCGCACTGCCCATGTCCGCGGCCTCGCAAAGGATTCCACCCTGATTCCAGCGATCTCTTCGCCCTTCGGAACGCCGCCACGTCGCTTGGAGTTGGGGGAATCTTCCCAGAATGGCGGCCTTGGGTTTTTTCTGAGGTGAGAATTCTGTTTAAACATGTTTAAAGAATAGTTGATATATTCTACAAGGTGGTGGATGTCTCAGTTTGTTAGCTAAGTTGGTTTCAAAGTATGTGCAAATAAAATAAAAATATTTTCTCATTGTTGGGCTTTATGGTAGATATTGATCAAACTAGTGAACTGGGTTTATAAACCAAGTTATAACTGATATTAACTGGGAGGCACCAATTCTGGATGGATTATTTACATGGCAATACACTTTGATTTTCCACATGCCCAAACTAAAAGACTAAAAGTTACCCTCTGGTAGACAAACAGTTTGCGACATAGAAAATGGCCCAGTCGAAATAGTGAGTTTTCCCATTAATAGCATGGTGATGTTCCGTAGTTCTTAGTAAACGTTTACCAGAAGGTAAATCACGATAAATCCCATTAAATCCCATTAGATCCCATTAAACCACCAGTAAATCACCATGCTATTAATGGAAAATCACCGTTTACCAGTAAGTTTAAACTTACTCCAGGGGATCAACAACCAGGAATTTTCAGATCCCCTAAAACCACCGGGTCCCGGTGATGGCATCCGTGCCGGTCGTGGTGGCCGGTGGTCTCACCCCGAGGATGGAACGCGCCACTTCGAGAGCCTGCAGAGTTGGTGTCAAAGATCAATGAACAAGTCACCCAGCCATCCACTTGGGTTTGAAAACGAGGTATGGCCATGTATGGCCCCCGTTGGAATGGGGAAATTACATGAAATTACCACGTGTTCAAAGAAACCCATGGAATATATCCCTACAAAACAAACAATATCTGAGTTGATAACGCTTATTGACCACTTGCTAGTCGGGATGCACTCCGCTGTCGACAATGGTGCGCCCGGTGCCAGATGTGGTTGGAATATAATACAATTTCTGTAGTGCTGGGGTGAAAATGGGTTTAACTAAATTTGAACGGCAGTATAATCCGTTACTTATCAGTGGGATTTCACCAGCTGGACACATTTAAAAGCCCATTTGATACTGGTAAAGGCACCGCTCGAAAGTACAACGAGGTATTGAATGACCCAGTCATGTACGCAATTGACAAACTTTCTGATCAATGTTGGTAATGTATGATAATGTAGGTTGTGGATGTTGAGGATTCCAGCAAACATGTGTTTCTTTTTCATATCCATGCCATCACCGGTGTCCGCAAGGTCGATCGTAAATGATGCCAGGATGAAGCGACAATCCAAATTCCATTGACGTACAGGTAGTGAAGTGAGACTGTGAAATGGTGGAAATCTAGGATTTCCACCGATGCCCATAGATCACTCAGATCTGTAGTTTGAACTTTAGTAGGAGACCCAGGGCTGAGATTGCCCATTCAATTTATCTTCTGAAAAGTCATCGTTTTAGGAGATAATGCGATCGCCCTACAACTCCCAGTAGAACAAACTTTGTTTGCCTGGTTTGCTCAACTGATTGGTGTTAGTCACAAGGCACCAGAAAAAGTGAGAAACTATGACTTGACTTTCTCCATCTTTCTCCCTGAAGGTGTTCGCCCAATGCTTAATGGCTCAACACAAAACATATCACGCCACTGTTTTTATTGTGCGGATGCCATGGGATGCCAACAATCCAAAGGGTGACCCTTTAAAATGGATGAGCATTTGAAATATGATCCGAGAATTTTCCTCCAATTTCTAGAACTTAAGCTTTTGACCTGGACATTCCAAGGTTTTCCTATGGGTTTTTCCAAGGTTTTCCTATGGTTTTCCTATGGCTTTTCAGTTGAGCCACCTTCGCCTCAGACCGACCTGCGGGTGGCGGCGGGCGCGGCGCCCTTCAACCGCCTTTGCCGGATCTATGCTCCGCGGTACCGGCAGGCGCTGGCGCGATGGGCCCACTCAGTGGTTTGTGAATGATTAGTTTGGGAAAACCATGGGAAAACCATGGGAAAACCATGGGAAAACCATGGGAAAACCATGGGAAAACCATGGGAAAACCATGGGAAACCCATGGGAAAATGGTGATTTATGAATGTATATCTGGATATATCTGGTTGGTGCTTTGGAACATGAATGGATTGTGACATATTGTGACTTTCCATTGAGTATCCCACATCCTCTGAAAGTCCAGGTGAATGTGATGTGCATCGCCTTAATGATGCCTCCATCTCCATTTGCGCGATGGAAGCAGCTCGAACAGGCCCTGGTGGGGATGAGGAAGGTCACGGAAAGCATCGTGAATGGGATGCCGTTGATGGTTTAAATTAGGTTTAAATTAGTTCAAGCTCAAACTGAAACTTCTATATGATAATATATGATAATAATGTTCACAGTGTAGCACCGTAAATGTATACTTAGCATCATAGATGTATATGCAATGTTCCATTTGTTTGCAATTTGTGCAAACGTGTCTTTCCATTTTGTGAGCATGTACCTATTTGACACCCATCCCATATTTTTTCAAGAAATCCTCCCATGGCCTCTTCTATGTGCCCTGTCCGCGATGTCTAGTGTCGGCTCAAGGTACGATTAATCTTTTTCGTGCAACATCGTGCAACAATGCTTAAAATCAACATAGCTTTGCCAACTGGCAAAAGAAAATGCTTCGCAGCTGAGCAGTCCTCCAAAGTAGGGGACTTGAAGGTTCTGGCCCAAAAGGTTTTCAGACTAGGATTCCTGAGGCTTGTCACTGCAGACGGACATCCCTTGATTGATCCGATGCAATCCCTGCACGCAGCAGGGGTTCACGAAGGTGACCACGTAACCGCCATCGCGCTTCAGGCAAAGATGACAGTAACAAAAGCATTCGAATCAGAAGCCTTTGCTTTGTGGTGTTGCGGAGGGGACAAGATCGTCACCTGGGGCAATGAATACGGTGGTGGTGACAGCTCCGAAATCCAGGATCAGCTGATCAATGTGCAGCAGGTTCAGAGCACAGGTCGCGCATTTGCTGCCCTCTTGGCAGCCGGATCAGTCGTGACATGGGGAGACCCAGATTGCGGTGGGGACAGCTCTGAAGTCCAAGATCAGCTCTGGAATGTGCAACAGATTCAGGCCGCGGCCAAGGCATTTGCTGCCATCCTGGATGACGGATCGGTTGCTACTTGGGGCGATGAAGAATTTGGTGGTGACAGCTCTGCCGTCCAAGATCAAATTAGGAATGTGCAGCAGATTCAGGCAACAACAGCTGCCTTTGCTGCCATATTGGCAGATGAGTCAGTCGTTACATGGGGCTTCGATGGTTTTGGAGGTGACAGCTTGGAAGTCCAAGATCAGCTCAGAATTGTGAAGCAGGTTCAGGCCACACAGCAGGCGTTTGCTGCAATCAAAGCTGATGGTTCGGTTGTTACGTGGGGTTGTTCGTATTTTGGTGGTGACAGCTCCGAAGTCCAAGATCAGCTCAGAAGTGTGTGTCAGGTACAGGCGTCCAATTATGCATTTGCTGCAATCCTTTCAGATGGAGGGGTTGTTACGTGGGGCGATCCAGGTGACGGTGGGGACAGCTCTGAAGTCCAAGATCAGCTCAGGAACTTGCAGCAGATTCAGGCCACCGAAAGCGCTTTCGATGGCCTGAATCTGCTGCACGTTCCTGAGCTGATCTTCACATGGCAGTCGTCACATGGGGCGACCAAGCTGGGGGTGGTGACAGCTCTGCCGTCCAAGATCAACTTCGGAATGTGCAGCAGATTCAAGCTACACAGAAGGCATTTGCTGCAATCCTGGATGACGGATCGGTTGTTGCTTGGGGTTCTCCAGACTTTGGTGGTGACAGCTCTGCAGTGCAAGATAGGCTCAGAAATGTGAAGCGGATTCAGGCATCAAGGGCCGCATTCGCCGCGATCCTGGCCGATGGATCCGTTGTTACTTGGGGAGATCCCGATCGGGGTGGTGACAGCTCTGCTGTCCAAGATCAGATCGCAAGCTTGTAGCACGGTGCTATTGTGAAATGAGAGACGTGTGTCAACTGACCGATTGCAGTCATTGTTTTGCCCTGTGTTGCTCGAGAAAAGCAGGCGGTTTTGTGGGATAGCAGCGCTTGATCCTTGTCACATCAAACAGCCCCCTATTTTTCGGGTAAGGGCAATCTAGCCATGATGGCTTTGAAAGTAATTGTTTCCCATTTATTACAATGTCAATTTGATACGATCAATCGAACGGATGAATGAAGTATATTGACATACCGCAGTGGCATGCAGCATCTAATGTACAGTAAGTAACAGTTATAGGCCGTTTGGCAGCCATGTTCCAGCTAAAACATTTCTTGATCTCAATAGCTCCTGCTTCCTTGAACCTTCAGCAGGCATGCATACATTGACGGTTTTTTTTTGGGTAGAGTGCTTCATCACCCGTGTTCTGAAATGTGCGTTCCAGGGCGGTTGAAACTAAGTGCTGCGTTGGACTTTGAAGGAAGCCTTTGGTAACCTAATTTGTCTGTGGCCGCAATGGCCAAGCTTCAGGAAGCAACTTCCGGTTGTAAAATCCAGTGGGATCCTCATTTCTAGTGTTCAAATCCAGTGTTCCAAGGTGTAAACACTTGTTAAACTCTCTTGAAATTCGCAATTTTATGCAATTCTAGGGATTAAATCCCATTTTGTTACGGTAAAATCAACAAGAATCCCAGACTTTTGGTGATGCCATGCCCCAGAAATATCCTTTGACGAAACGCCCCGCGAGGCCTTGGAAGTGGCATACCAGGACGTCCGTCGCGCCTTTGTGCGCTTTATCGAGGAGACGAGGGGCAGGCGTTTCCGGGGGGAAATCATCCAGTGGTTAATTGGCGGGCGTTAAAAAACATGATTCTGATGATAGTATATTATTGTTATCTATGTTGGGGTACCGGGTACCAATTCTTATGGATTATTATATCATTTATATTTATTGATCATTTATATTAATTTATTGTCATGGGGTCATTAATTTTGTGTTTTATGTGTGTTTCTTATATAGGCTATCACTAACCATAATAAACCCCTATGGATCCAAATGCTTCCTTAGAAGATACTTAAGAACATAATACGCCACTAAATCATGCCTTAAACGCTTCCTTAGAAGGTATTTGGATCCACTGGGATATATAATACTCATTTTATGTTTTTTCTCATGATTTTTAGACAGTTTTTTAGATACTTAATTATATTTTATACAGTGATCTTCTGCAATGATTTATTGGGATATATAATGGGAGAATACCACGTTGTACAGCGAATTTCATACACCCCAAGTATATAAGACAATTGAGGATGGTTTGTGATTATCCAATAAATCATCCTACAATTTCATTGGGGTTGGTCAATGTCCGTTTTTGATTGTGTTTGGGGATATTGAAATCACTCGAACAGGTATTTGTTGGAGATTCTATTCCCTTTTCTTAGTTTGGTTTAACTAGTATTTGCCCCCAATGTATTGGGACAACATGAGTACCTACGGCTTTGTTACAACCAAATTAGAAGAGAACCTCATCTGTAGATATTTAATGACAACTGCACCATTTCGGAATCTTAAAAATCATAGGGATGTCCTATGGGGGAGTTCATGCTGGTAAGCCTATCATCTTGGGTTTCAAAACAGCCATAGCTGCAGGCCTTTCTTCATCGCCGGGCACAGCCAAGGCCGGTGCTTCAGAATCCAGATGATCCCAGAGGTTGTTTTGCAAGAAAAATCTGGATGATCTGGATTATAAACCATCACATAAGGATTCACCATCATAAATCATAAACCATCATAAATCTCATAAATCACAATTTAAAATAGTTATGGATAGTAATATGCAAAGTGTGGATCAAAGTTGGAAAAATGATCGAAATCGACCTAGATAGTACGCCTGGCCTGACTGAGAACATCCCAACATGGCAGTCGTTCCTTGTTGGCGCGAGCAGGGTATTCCACCACTGAACCACTTAGAACTTGATCACCCAAAAACTTAGAACTTGATCACCCACTTTATATCCCAAAAATGCAAAAAACAAATCTATGAATTTCTGGTGTTTTTCCCCGATGCTTCACTCAGCATCTCTTTCCTCCAGGCACGATGCACCTGACCAGATTGTTGTTGGGGAGCCCAGCTGATGGGAAAAACTATAGAACTTGGTGCCCCCGGGCACGATAGCTTAGTTGGTTATGGGGGGGTTAATGTCATAGTGTTGGCTTTATATCCTACTAATGTCCTCATTCATCTGATAATATATATATATATACGTATATATATATATACGTATATATATATATATATGTGTGTGTGTATATATATATATATAAAAGTGTGGCATCCCTTTTACGGTAGCTAAGTTGGTGCAAATAATTCCAGTTTCACTATGGTTTATGATAGTTACAACTATAGTTCATGGATATTACAAGCAACAAACAGAACTGGAGGGTGACCACATTGTGGCTTTGCAGCTGCCAAATGTCCCAAATGATCATAGAGCTACCAGCTATTGGTACCATACAAATCTATTGCAATCTATTTCATGTATGGTTTATGTGTTGTTTCCCTCATTTTGCTTGGTGTGAATGACCAATTTTTGGTGATGATGTTCCCCCAGCTTTTTTGGTCCAATGAGCCTAGTCCCAAGATGTCCCAATATCCCCAACTTTGCTCAAAAATTTCAGGCCGCGCCCGTTCAACTTCACCTGCGGAAAATAAGAAGTGTAGTTGAGCTATGTTTCATCTGGCACAAAAATGAGCAGAAAAATGTTGAAATCCCATGAACTCCCATGAAATCCCTGTACATCTAGTGGCTGTAACATGTTTCATCCCCATCGACGTCGGGTCCCGGTGATTCCTTTGATTCCTCGAGGCAAGAGGAGATCGATCCCTTTCCCAGTCGCGCGCGGCGCTTCCTCCACGGCTATCTCGCCGGGCAAACGGCGCTGTGGCGGACAGGGGAATGTTTTGTTTTTTTTGGAGCGAAAAAATGGTATCAACCAGCAAGAATATGAAGGTTTCAATAGGGAAACTATTTATAAATCTGGATACATGGTGGATTTTCTATAAATGGTAGATTTGTTTGGCTGGTGATTTGGATTATTCCACCAGGGGAATCGATTAAGGGAGTATGTTTTATTTTTGGACCCCTTAGTTTAAGCAAATCCAAGTATAACGTGTATAAAATCCTTAAACATTGGAGGTTTGACTTGCGGTTTCGAGCAAAACATGATGGGAATAGGGATGAGGAGGATGTGGATCATGAACCAGAATCATTAGCATCACGAGGATGAATATGGGATCTAAGTTTCTTGTTCTGGGGAAATTATAACGACCTCACTGCAACCGAACCCTGGAATCATGGTTAATAAGGGCAATCATCCCCAAATGGCCGAACTATTCAGGTTAAGGTAGTGAATTATTATAATTTACCCAGATTGTTGTAAAATGTTGTAAGTTGGGCATAATTGGGCGGTGATAGATGACGAGGAGAATAGTTGGTCTCGTGTTGAACAGAGCTAGACAATGCAACGCTGAGTCCGTAAAGTAGAATTGGCTGATGGTGTTTTTTCTGAGAATAGGGGATTCCACAATCCCATGATTTTATCATAATAATAATGTTCCCATGTTCCCTATCAAAATTTTGCTTGGTATCCCCATTCTTAGGCACAGCCACTCCACTCTTTTGGGTGCCTACAGTACCTAGTTCTGACCCATGCTCGCTTGATTCGTCCGTCCTTTTGCGGGAAGAACAGCCCTACCTAACAGATGTTTCTGGCAGTTGAAAACCACAAGCAGGTAGAATTCCAGTCAACTAGTGGATCAAGTAACACGAATGTTTTTGGCCGTTTAGCCACCACCTTCGATGCTGAAATCCAACATTCTTGTTACCCCATGCTTGTTGGCTTTCCGAGGCTTTTGGTTGAACACAATCTAGAACACCAGTCGTGTTATACAATGTTATACAATAGGAACAAAAACACAAGGAAATCCATCAAGGTTTTAATCACATTTGAAGGTCTGAAAAAATCAGGTGTCAACATTACTGTATGTTGTTCATTGTCTCGAATTTGAACTTCTTACAGGCTGAGTTGTTTACCCTTTGGTAATCAAACGTGGCCGTGAAATCATCAATATGTGCCAAGGATTTTACAATTGAAGTAATCATTTATGGAGGATTTCACGCTAGCCATCTTTGATTTGTTGTTGCTTATATCCCATCATACGCAACCTGTGAATTTCCATTTATGTGTCCTGACAATATATATATATATATATTTATTTATTTATTTATTTACATATATATATATATTGTAACACACCTCAACCACTATACCCCCCATTACATCCCCATAGTAATTCCATTCATGGCTTTATATTCCCATTTCAATGGTGCAATGGTTCCAAGTTCCAGGCCGTTTCCAGGCCGTTTCCTGCGCTCCAGGTCCCTTTGAGCATCTTCCAAGCGATGAAACATCTGCGTCCATCAGCGTGCGCCACAGATCTCTGCAGCATCTCCAGTTGGAGGACCAGCGCAGTGACAGTTTTAATATGTTTTCATGGGGATGTCACCAACAGAATGTGATTTCATGGGATGTTAATGTGATTTAATGGGATTTTAATGGGATTTGGATTGGATTTAGGGATACAACGGGGGTACAATGGGATGCAACAAAGATTCGCGGCTACTGTGAGTGTGAGACTGAAAATGGGATGATTTTGTCCCAAATTGGAAATATACTGGGGAAAATGACGGACAATGATGATAAACCATATAATTTTTGAGGTTTCCCGAAGTTTTCAGACAAAACCATATGGGTAGACCTTGGTTTAACCCGCATCATGCCTGAATAACTCCTTTGGTTTGATTGGGCGACCAGAAATGCAGTTATTTTCACAAATCGATTGTATTGGAAAACAGCCATTCCTTAAAACGGGGACTCTTTCATCGTATTCAACCAGCAAAATCGATACTTGGCCATCAAGCTACATCACAGAATGGCTGTAAGTGAGGGCGTTTCAGGATAGAATCGAATAGCGAGCACAGCGGAAGTTCATTCAAAGACCGTTGTTTGTCCATGCATTGGTTTTGCAAGTCGTATCCCAGTCCCAGATGGTAGGAAACTGTTGGAATGTTTCCAAATCAGCAGCTAAATGCATGGGTCTTGAGCAAGCAAGCATGAGGAAAAAACAGGTAAAACAATGATGCCCAAACAATTCTTGGTTTACCACCCTAAGAATGACCATCTGACCATCTCTATTTTCCAGGGCCTGATGCCTAAACCCTCAGTTTTGCTGATGAAGTCGCCAGTCTTGTTGGTCAATCGCCAATCTATTGGTAGCTTAGTTCAAAAAATCAGCTGTTTTTTTTGTCCCATTCTTGAACACACCATAACACATCCATTAGAAAAATCCGCAAGATATATCCCACTATATCTCCATAAGATAACGTTAAAACATCTTGGGAGGCTCCAACCCTCCATTTCTTGGTCAACCCTCGACTTTCGTTTAGCCGTTCGTTGCAGGACGGCTCCACCTGGAGTGCTGGTCGCTTTGACAAATGAGCAGTTGGACACCAAGGTTTAGTACAGGATGCGGCCCCCAAGATAGGTAAGTTGAGATATAAGTGACTTAACTATGGTTTATGGTAGATATAACATGATATAACTATACTTAATGGGCTTTATAAACCAACTTAGCCAACTATGGGGCCCCATCCTGTACTAAATGCTGGTTTTCACCATGAAAAATATGGGGATCTTCTTCAAAAATCATGATTGGTTGGTAACAATGAGGGGGCTATACTGCCCCAATGTACTGGTTGTCATGATTCATTATAGCCACTATGGGAAACCTATGGAAACCTTACAGAATTATTACAAGATATACTGTAACTCACCATTGCTTTTGGATTTTGAATTTCCTACCAGGTTTATGACACCGCGTGGGTTGTGATTCATTGCAACCACAAAATTTATTTGGCAAATCGTTGATCCAATTGGAAACCTTGGCGAGTTGAATGATGTTCAATGGGTTACCTTCTGTAGTATGTACTACCCAGCTGAAAGCTAAGCTTTTTGCAAGCTATCTAGAATTAGCCAGCGTTCCTGGGTCGCATCTTTTCCAGTCAACGTTAATCAATGATTCCATATCCCACTGGAAAAACCTTGGATGGCAAACTTTGGTATTCTAAGATTTTTAGCTCTAAACATATTACATACATACATGCATGCATGCATCCATCCATCCATGCGTGCATGCATGCATACATACATCCATGCATGCATGCATGCATACATGCATCCATGCATGCATGCATACATGCATGCAATACATTACATTACGTTACGTTACGTTGCGTTACGTTGCATTACGTTACATTACATTACATTACATTACATACATTACATACATACTTACCTACCTACATACGTATATGCCTACATACCTACATACATACCTACATACCTACATACCTACATACCTACATACCTACCTGCCTATCTACCTACCTACATACATACATACATGTATACTATACATGTATACAATTATATATATACATGATTATACATGTATTATTGGTATTTGTACCATAAGCACAGTTGCTTCCATCACCCTCCCAGTCATGGGATTTTTGTCTCAAGGTGGTGGTGGTCTGTGGATTGATCTTCCATGCTGGACGAGGTTGGAAAAAACTTCGCCGTGAGGCATGGCCACGAAAGGGGGGACCCCGGGAGTTGAGTTGCTGAGTCATGGGTGCCACCCATGACTGGGAATGGTGAAACTGGTAACCATAGCACCTATATCTATAAAAATGCTGATGACTGGGGGATGGTTTTTTTGATATTGTTTTACCGTGTTTTACCCACATGACCGAAACTACTTCCTTTTTTTTCTTGGGATTAAAAACTATTCTGTGACTTGGAATCCCTGCTAGATAAAGGAAGGGTGGTCATTTCTCAACGCGGGAAAATTGTTATTTTACAACGCGGTATTTAGGTCATTTTTCAACGCGCCAGGGGTCATTTCTCAACGCGCCAGGGCTGTTACTTCGCGTCTATATTTCGTGCGTGCAGCCGCTCCGTTCATTTTGCAACGAGCCATGGTTCTCACTTTCTGTTCCCCCGGTTTCTGGGTTTCTTGGTTTCTGGGTCTCTTGGTCTTGGTTTCTGGGTTTCTTGGTTTCTTGGTTTCTTGGTTTCTGGGTCTCTTGGTTTCTTGGTTTCTTGGTTTCTCGGTTTCTGGGTCTCTTGGTCTCTTGGTTTCTGCTTTTTTTGGTTTCTGGGTCTCTTGGTTTCTCGGTTTCTTGGTTTCTGGGTTTCTTGGTTTCTGCGTCTCTTGGTTTCTGGGTTTCTTGGTTTCTGGGTCTTTTGGTTTCTAGGTTTCTCGTTTTCTTGCTTTCGGAGTTTCTTGTTTGGGTTTTAAATGTGACCCCGTAGGTTTCCGCAGTGTTCGTGTCGCTTCGTTTCCGGAGGTTCTTGGTTGGGGTTGTTAAGATCATTAGTTTCTACATTGTGTAGTTTTGCGGAATAAACCCTAAATAGGCCGGAAATGA
>Ga0126342_10015214_pt1 | contig 13500 bp, 13 predicted proteins | sample Cyp1metagenome_FD_92528 | JGI IMG/M metagenome (GOLD analysis project Ga0126342, IMG submission 92528) | Coral microbial communities from Lord Howe Island, Old Settlement Bay, Australia - Cyphastrea 1 metagenome | ecosystem: Host-associated > Invertebrates > Cnidaria > Coral ...
GTTGTCCCACGCCTGCCACGCAAAAGAGGCGGAGACCAAGGGACACCGGAGGGACGCCAGGGCGTACATCCGACCCCTTGGCAGTGCACGTTGTCCCACGCCTGCCACGCAAAAGCGGCGGAGCCCCCCTGCGAGTGAGTGAGTGAGTGAGTGAGTGAGTGGAGTGAGTGAGTGAGTGAGTGAGGGAGTGAGGGAGTGAGTGAGTGAGATGAGATGAGATGAGTGAGGAGGTGAGTGAGTGATGAGTGAGTGAGTGTGAGATGAGATGAGACGAGTGAGGAGGTGAGTGAGTGAGTGAGTGAGTGAGTGAGGGAGGGAGGGAGGGAGGGAGTGAGTGAGTGAGATGAGATGAGATGAGATGAGATGAGATGAGATGAGTGAGGAGGTGAGTGAGTGATGAGTGAGTGAGTGTGAGATGAGATGAGATGAGTGAGGCGAGGCGGCGGGAGGAGGAGCGGATACAGAACTAAAAACAAAAACCCCACACGTCAATGTGGGGAATAATTATTGTTCTGGCTGTTGTGATTAAGAATATTACTCATGATGACAACATGAATAAATAATTCAATAAATAATAACAATGACAATGATAACAATAAACAAGATAACAATAATCATTAATTTCATAATGATGATAATACTAATGATGATGAAAATAGTAATAATGATATTAACTATTAACTAACAACAGTAATAATCATAGTGGTAATGGGCAAAGTGGATTTTCTTTGCCTTGAAATTTAGACTCTCAAACAGAAAACATCATCCAACCCGCAAGTGTCCAGCGATCTCGTGAGGCAGGGCTCTATGTGCAATACTGCGAGGGGATTGCAGACCAGTGTGGCCTGCAGGCTCGCAACGGTATCGATTTGGGCGCGGATCTCGAGGCTTGAAATGGATGAAGGACTGGTGGTGATGGAGGGTTGATGGTTTGACTTCCTATCAAGTGAGGGTTGATGCTTCAGGAACATACCGTCATAGCCGCCAAGGCCTTTCTGCCAGATCGTATGCACTGAATTGGTACAATCCCCTGTGGCGATGGCTCAAAAACTCTTGACCCTCAACAATTGGAAGGTGGCATGTAAACACATCATCAACATATGAATGTACATGCACACACACACACACACCCCATTTTTTTCACGAGAAGACTCACCCACTTGGAGCCCCCAAAGTTGCCCCACCCGTGATTCTTCCTCCGGCAGGCAGGAGTGCACATTTGCAGCGTCAATGGCCTAATGGATACGGAGAAACAAATGGAGGCCCGTCCGCAATCGTTGGACTTGACCGAAGGTGTGAGGATGATGGGATAGAATGGATAGAATGGATAGGATGGATAGAATGGATAGAATGGATAGAATGGATAGAATGGATAGATACGCCTAAATCGATGAGAATCCAATTATGATCCATGATGTGGGAGGATGCAGCTTCGATATGTTTGTGTGATTTCCGACTCGGAGACAAAACCATAATTGAATGGCAGCCAATGCAACTTTCTTGGAGCACAGAATTTGGCGGTTGAACAGAACTTTCTGCCAGGAGCTGGAGGGTGCGATGACGTGCTCGGCTGAAACAAAGGGGATGTCAGATGTTGCTGAAATTCATGGGGATCGGGATGATTGGGGTGCCATTTGGGTTTGTGTATTTTTCTAAATCTCAAATTTGGATTTGAAACACCAAAATCTGTTGCATTTTGAGGGAGACGCAAACTCTGTTGAACACACAAGGTTTCTGGTCATGCACTGGAAACGAGGACAGGCTTTGCGAATCAAATAGTATCAAATAGTCATAGCTGGGTAGGACTAAGGTTTGCAGCAAAGTGAGGAGACATACCCAGGATCATTTTCACCCATATTCGCAGGTGACTAAAAGTTGCTATCATCCAAGGATTGCGAGTTGTCTTCCTGAGGTTAACTCTGCGAGTTGCATCCTTTATTGAACCGGTCTTGCGAGTTGTGACCTTCGTCTGACCGTTTCGCTGGCCGGGATGGCGCGCCGCGTCCGTCAGATAATGCGCTTCAAGTGGGCGGCCCGAATGGGCACCCCAGTCTGCCCTGTTTCTGCAGAGTTTCATAGTTTTGGAAAACTTAGCAGTGCAGTGCCTTTGATTTTTGGGGCATCAGCCAATGGAGGTATCGCTTTCAGAGTTTTTCTTTTCCATTTGGTTGACCAAGGATGGTACCACCTGCATGGCTGTGTGCCCCTGAGTTTCACCGAAGTACACTAAGGCAGGTTACTCTGCCCCTCGTAGAAATGCCAGTGCCCAGCGAGATCCGGCGGCGGTGAAAGAAATGTGTTTCTGGTCAGTGACAGGAGGTCGAAGCAGCTGCAGCTTGTCGATGGTCGCAGCATTTTCATTCATTTTCATCCATTTTCATTCATTTTTCATCCATTTTTCATCCATTTTCTACAGTTTTTTTCAATTTGAAGATGGTCTGTGACAGAAATTGGCACTCCCAAACCTCCGGTACCAAGCCATGACTGTGATGTGGCTCCCAAACTTTGGCAGAGCTGCGGGAGAGCCAAGAAATGGGTGGAAATGAAGGTACCCGGGATTCTACAACAATGTGGGAATCAAAGTCACCAACAAGAAATTATCACATTTTTCGTGTGAATGTGCCAGAGATGATGCATATTTTTTAATGAAACCATCCATCAACGGGAATTTTCTGCACCGGGGCCCACGTTGCCCCAGTGGGCCCCGGATCTTTGGGCCCCGTGTGGGCCCCGGAATCCGCATGGCTGACGACGAGTGCCGTCGAGTCGCACTTCCACACAGGCCATGGGGAGCTTCCCATGAAGATGAATGGGGTATTAAGGGCTTAAATATGACCAATACCACCGGGTGAATTAGATAAACATGATAAACCCACGTCAAATATCATCAACTGTTAAGCGCTGACTAAGCCGTCATTGTTGTGGGGGTACCAGTCAGGGGTCCTAATGTGATTAATGGGATAAACCCAAGCCATAAACCTCCAAAAGTTGATGGGAAACAATTTCACCCGTGTCTGATATTCGTAAGTCATGAGGAATGGTTGATAACTAAAGAAGACCATGAAGCTTGCGGTTCAAATTTGGACCCCAGACTGTCATGACATCCAGCGTTGGCAGGTTCAAAGGTTCCAAAATTTGTTTATGTTTTGATACATATTTGATAATTTTGATACGATTTAGATATTAGTTTCAATATAATATGATCTTTCAATTTCAATACAGATTCAACGTGGTTTTCAATATTGCCATGGAATTTCGGGTATGGTTTTCAATATCATTCTCCAAACCAGGTGCAATTTCCATACCATTCACTTGACCTATTTGAACTATTTTGGAACTGCCCCTACCGGCACCGTTTTCCGCAGCGAATCTCCAGCCACAGGTTCTGACGATGAACTCGAGACCACCGGTCCGGAGCCCCTTTGAGATGGCGCTCTTCGATGATGGTGAATGAGGGTTGGACAAATGTTGGATTCCATTTGGGTACAGTTGATATAAATAAATGGTATTTGGGTACTTTATCATATATATATATATCATTTATATCTACATTTTACCAGGGTCTAGTTGGGAAATGAGGAAAATTGCTTTGGTAGACAAGTTGATGGATATTTTACCCTGGTATGGGTATAGCTGATGGATGTTCATGCTATGGCCTAACATTTTCATCTGGCCCACACCATGAGAGACCTCCAGGACCGGCGAATGAACAGCCAGTACTGAAGGTATTTTCACTTTTTAAACATCTCCATTTCTATTGGCTCACCACGTCCCCCCTGATACCCACCTACTTCACTTCACTTCACTACAATTTACTTCACTTCCACTTCATCCCACTTTACTTCCACTTTACTTCCACTTCACTTCCACTTCACTTCCACTTCGATGATATAATTGCTTCATATTCCCCTCTTCTTGGTTCACATCCCGATTTTTGCTGGCGAAGTCTTTATGACTGCTGGTTAAATCCAAATAGTTGCTGGTTAAACACATATAGTTGTTATATATATATATATCACACGTTAAATCCCATTTTTTCTAGCTCGATCCGAATTGTTCATGTTGAGATTCCTGTTTTTGTTGAATTTTCTGGTTCAAGTCCAAGTTTTTGCTGTTTAAATCCACAATTCTTCCCATAAAAATCACTCTTTGGAGTAGCATCTCCAGCACCGCTGAGTCCTCCCAGCGATCCTCGCCGGCCCTGCGGCCTCTGGGTTCTCCTCCTCATAGGCAGGGGGTCCATGACTATTTTTGTTACATAAATAGATGTGCTGTATGATATATATCATATATCTATATATATACATACATGTATACATATACATATATATATATATATATATATATTTGTATATATATATATATATATATATATATATATATATATATATGTGAGAATGATCTGATCCCAGCAGTCACAATGATAATGACTATTCTTGTCGCTGATGTTTCTTTTTTTTTCTGGACGAACTATTCCACGAAGTCACATCGACTTCACCATAGACAACGCTTTGGATTCGAGGCATCATCTCAAGATACCCTCTGGTTCTTTAATTTAGCTATGCAAAATGGCCCATTTATAGATAATTTATGACGATTTACCTATTGAAAATGGTGATGTTCCAGTTGCAAATCGTTAAATATCTGGAGGGAAATTGATTTCAGATTTGTAAGTTTTGATGATTCAGCCCAGATAAATGACACGATGATCCTGATAGTCATGATTTTACTGACGACAGTATTCATGTTGTTGCTGATGATGATGGTGATGAGAAATTGTGATGATGACAGTTATTATCATTATCACTATTGATATTGCTGTATCTCTCTATATACTATATATATGTATATTACAAGGTATATATATACACATATTATCAGCATTATTATTGCAGTTTTTTTGGAAACATGTGATCTAGGATGATATTCATTTACTTTCCTACCATTCATAATCATCATGATAGAAGTAGGAGTAACGGCAATGATCGTAGTTTCATAGTCATGCTAAGTGTTCATCAATATATAGTTGTATAGATATAGATATACAGCCATGATGATTATATATACACATACATATACATATATATATATATACATATACATATATATATATATGTACACACACACATATATATATAGATACATACGTACATACGTACATACGTACATACGTACATACATACATATATATATATATGTATGTGTAAAGTAACCCCCTTTTGACCCAACCATGTGATGAATATGTAAAAAGGTAGGTTTCGGGAGGGGGTACTACATATATATATATGTGTATGTATGTATGTATGTATGAATGAATGTATGTATGTATATATATATGTATGTATGTATGTAATGTAATGTAATGTAATGTAATGTAATGTCATGTCATGTCATGTCATGTCATGTCATGTCATGTCATGTAATGTAATGTAATGTAATGTATGTATGTATCTATCTATCTATCTATGTATGTATGTATGTATGTATGTATGCACATGTTTCAGCCTGATGTTCAGCTTGTAATCACCAGGTTTTCCTCCACGGCCCCAGCTTTCTTGGAGCCCTTGGAACCTGGTCGAATCATGTTCCCTGGCGAAATGGTGAGTTTGGATGGAACACTTTGCTGGAAAAGTCATCCCCCAACAAGATGGGCTTAACAAAAAAAACCCATGGGCTTGACGGCTGGCATCGTTGTACTTGCGCAACCCTTGCAGATCCCAAGCCGAACCCCACATGAGCATCAAAAACCTAAAGATTCAACATATGGTCAACAATCACACACACACACATATACATATACATATACATATACATATACATATAATATACATATGTATATAGATGTATAGATATATATATATATTTACACAATTCTGACATACTTATCATAGATGAGTTTTTTGGTGTTATATACACCATTGATGAGTTGGGCACATCCACCCAGGTCGCCTTTGGCCGGTGTGCGACCTGTGACGGTGGCACCCACCCTGCCACCCATGGTGCCAACGGTCAGGACACCCGGACGGCCGTATTTGCATACATAAATGTTATAAATATGTGTATATATATACTAATACACTCGTGATAGGTGTGTATATACATATATATATATATAGACATGTACACATATGTGGTGTACATAAATCTCTATGTGATGTAGTCCAAGGCAATTTACATCAATTTACCCGATTGTAATTGAATTTGATGCGATACAATGCAATGTAATATGATACAAATATACAGTATACATATTATCATATATGCCTTGCACACTTTTGGCCACTTGCAGAAGATACACATTCTTGAATCCACATTTTTTGGTTTCTCCCAGAATTTGTTTAAAATTTAAAGGAACACTGACAGAACATCCCTTCGTTTTGGGGATCCATCAAGGGTTTGAAAAAATGAGTTTCCTAGGATTTTTTCCTCCCAATTCCATTTTCATTTTCATAGCTAAAGAAAAGAGATAGGTTGTCTAAATATAGTTTCTCTTAAACCCATCTAAATCCTATCTATGTTTTGTCAACCAACACGATTTCCCTGGAGAACTTCCTGCAGTCTGAGGCATGGGACAACGACCGAGAGGATCCCACAGCCTTCCAGGTGCGCGAAACTTTGGATGTCATCAGCAAAAATTGGGATTTAAGAAGCAAACTTTGCTGGTGATTCACCATTTGGTGATGGTGATTTTTCACTAACAAAACATGTGAACATTCCTTGTGAACCCATGCAAAACCATAAAACATGTGGGGAAGGCACCAAGACAAATACGAGGACTTGAACATATCAAATAGGATTATGTCTATCAATTGGGTTGGTCTCGAAAAAGGTGGATACCCCAATTGATGGTTACTTTGAAAAGTCAAACTGGATGATGAACACAACAGGATGGAATGGGGGTCGAAATTTTGAGAGGATCCTGTGGCAAGAGGGGTTTCAAGCTGTGGCAAAAGCAAAACATGGGAATGGGTGGAAATCATTCAAATCAAGATTTCGTTGGATGAACATCCACAATTAGTAGCTAACTTTTGGCGTGAAAGCCATAGCTGCTTGCGCGAGCGCGAAGCCTGCCATCACCTTTGAACAGCAAGTCTTGCACCCCGGTGTCTCTTTTGGTGCTGTCAAGTCATCAGGTTTGCTGGATTTCAAGGTGGAGACTGCACAAAGGTATGCAGCCAACAGCCTCGGGTGAGATGCTGGCAGTTCTTGATCCGGATGACTTTGGACAACTTCGGCTGTGCAAGTCTTGACCGCCAAGGTTGGCGTAACCAAATTGCAACACTCGGCTGTGTACCCGTGGCCATCTTGACATATCTTGACATTGTCCGCTTGTGGAAGCTGGGGCCCTGACAGTCATCCTGTGACTCCGTACAGTGCCACGGGCCATCACTGCTACGAGCAGTAGGGACCGAAGATTGTCAGCTTCCTGGGGTGCTGCACCTTGCAGCTCAGGTAGGCCATCTTCCCATTTTTCAGATTCCCAAAGAGATAGTGCTCAGAGAAGAGTTGGCGAGAAAGAGTTCCTTGGGAGAGAGGTAGCTCCCAGAAAAGTTGCTTTAGGAAAGATCTGGCTCAGAGAAGGGAAGAGTTTCTTCACAGAAGTAGCGAAGAGAAGGCTCACCCAGTCCTGGAGCCATTAGTCACTCACCCATTCTTTCAAGGGCCAATTCGGCCATTCATGCAGTCAGTCATACCTTTTGTCATCAAAAGAATCAAACACTGCTGTCAGCAGCCCTTCCCAAAGGCGCACTTAATATGATTAAGACTTCTGCCCCAACGCGGCCGGGTGCTACCTGGTATGCATATGTTTATGTATATGTATATGTAAATGTACGTGTCGATGTAGATGTCTATATGCATGCATATGTATATACAATTTGTATGTGTGTATGCGTGTGTGTGTGTATACATATATATATATATATACACATATGAAAAAGTACACCATAATCCCCACTGGTATTTTTGGTGTTTTGTGTGGGTTTGTTCAATATCATTCATGGCAGGAATTGTGGTCCCTATGAACCAAACAGCCAGATTCTTCCAAACAGCATCCCTGCTACAACTGTCCAGGAGACGGTGGGTTTTTATTGGCTCAACGCAACGGGACTTCTTGGGGACTTCTCAATATGCTGTATGTTAAAAATTTCCCGTTGACCAGGCAAATAAACAAAACCATATGGGTTTTGGGCCACTGTTCACCCAATGAATGGATCCATGGAAAACTCAGCTACGATGAGGAAAAGGTCCATCAGCGCTGTCCCACTTTGTGTAAGTTGCCATTTTTTCACACTGAATGAAGGTAACAGTTTCGGAACACCCAAGCTTTCTATTTGAGGCTGAAGCCGCATGGTTTTCCTACTACCTGGCTCGAAAATGACCTTCCTAAAAATAGGAACATTATCCATGGTGGGTTTACATGACCATTTTGACCAGATTAGACTACCAGAGGGAAGAATACACTTTCTCAATCCATGGACTTCGGCCGGATCCGGGCTTGCCACGAAAAACTGTGAGGCACCGAGTTTCGAGACTATCGGTAAACCTATACGTCTGAAATTCTGCCAGGCCTGCTGTGTTTCGTTGATGATTTTGGTGTAAAAATGGAGCTGCTCAATAAGCTTACTGAAATAGCGACGCGGATTGCGGAAAGACTGCGACGGAACCAGATTTTTGCCCAACATTTGGGATGGACAAATTGTTTGAAGGAGGATGTTCCATTTGTGATGGATGGATTGGTGGAATTTGAGGCTTACCCGCCTGCCGCGTCAGGAATGGTATGAGAAGGTCTTTGGTGCTGCGGCGAATAGTATCCCAGGTACATGATGGGTTTTCCACCAGGGACCCAGCAAGGTCAGATCCTTTGGTTCGTGGCTTCATAAAAAACAAAGTACTTGGGATGATCTGAACTTTTTTTTTAAAGGTAGGTTGAAACCACCAAGCAGTTGGTGGAGGTGCGAGGAAATTTGATGATGCAAAGTTTGTGCTGTTGTGACTAGCCAAAGGTGAAAGGTATGTATTATAAAAAAAAACTGAATCAGGATGTCCAGGATTACCATTTTAATCTTGGTATCTTTTCGTCATGCACTTGGCAAATCTGCCCCAGATATCTTGGACGCAAACAACTGGCTTCCACCGGAGACTCGGATGATCCAACTGGAGTGTGCAAGCTGCACCATGAGTTCTCCATCAACTTGAGGGGAACCCACCAGAAATCCACATCGCTGGGTCCTGTCGCCAAGGATACTCCTGTGAAGTTGAAACTCCCCAGCGTCTCGGTACTGTCCAAGTGGGTGGAAGAAACTGTGCGGGGGAGGGAAATCCGGCAGTGTCCCAATTGTCTGATCTGAATCTTGGTGTGCTAAATTCCTAGAGGGTTTAGGAGGATCATTTAGGAATATGTATTTAGTAATTATATGATTCCTGCTGGGTGTCTGCTGTTCCCATGTGTCAAGCCGTTCTGACCGCCAAAAGGCAAGTTGCGACAGAAGATGGGACTGGAGCCCGTGGGCTCCCACTATGCACCTTGGCTCCATCTGGCTCCGATGTCAACCTCAATGGAAGGAACAATTTTTGTGGAACCTCATCGGTTTTACCCCAAATTTGGGTCTTGCTGTAAGATATGGCTTAAAAGGGCTTAAACCAATTTTTGGGACAACCTGCCGTTTTTACATGTTTTTACCAATGTAGGATAACCCCAGGAGACTCACTTACCAATTCTTAACCAGCTCCCGAAGTGAAACTAACTTCGATATGGCAAATCCACCTATGGAATTCCCAGGTTAGGAAAACCCCGAGATTTCCAGGTTCTGAAAGTTGACCCCTTGTGGGGACGATCCTGGAGTTTCAGCTGAGGGATCTTCGACCAACTCACCCAGATCGGTGACCTCGCGTACTTCCACACAAGATGGTGGCACAGGTGGGGGATTGCGGATGATGATCTTGATGATCCACCTTGGTGACCGAAGCCTGGAATGATGCGACAATGGGAATTGTCTCAATATGGACTTATTTCAGGTTAGTGAATTATTGTAATTTATCCAGATCCAGGATGATTTTATGATGATTCTGGAGTCTTCATGGCAAAATATGGAAAACAAATCATGGCTCAAAGGTCAAGTTTCATACCAATTCCATTGAGATGGTAGAAGGATAGTACTCATATATGATAAGCTAGTAGCCAAGATTTAGTCATAATACGTAGTAAGAATACTAAGAATGATAATAACAATGGTAAAACATCATAATCATCACATATTTTTGTCAGGCCACCCGTCGTTCTATCCTTGAGGATCCACTGGTCAATCATTTTCGTTTTAACCACCTTCAACCATGGACATAGTCCGTTCGTCAACCAAACACCTTTAGTCAATGCTTCTTCTCATTCTTGATGGTAAATTAATCAATATTTGCTGAATTGTTCTTGGCACATTCTTGAAACATATGCCTTGAAATTCAGGATACAGAACTTGTTACATTAATATGTGACATGTATATATATATATATAATTATATAGATATATATATATATATATACACATCTCATGGATATATAATACATATATACATATGTATATAGCCCCTATGTACAATGGTTCTATATATCAACGGATCATCCCAGGGCGCAAGAGCCGCAAGGGCCGCCGCAAGTCCTCGGAGCTGCGCGAGGTCACGGAGATCGTCCCTTGGGGGAGCCTTTGAGGAGATCACGGGGATTATATATCTATAAATACATAAAAATATGGATCTATCTATCCATATATACATATTTTAAATTGTACATAATATATATATATATATATATATATATTATATTTACGCATAAGAATATATCTATAGTTGATGAGTGGGACCAATAGTACCGTTTATTGATGGGAAAACGAATTCTTTGGTGGTCTAAACCCATCACTTTGATGGTTAGATGCATGGTCTTATCGCATCGTATGGTCGACAGGAAGGGTGAACATGTCATATTTGATCACCATTTTTCATTTTTTGGTATATATGTGCAATATACACATGACCACCATATCTTTCATTTCTATCTTAGAGAGACTATCCTTCCAAAAGGTGGGTATGGCTCAGAATTGACTGGACCCGCTGGATTTCGATGATTTAGTACTGAGAACGAGACAGTTTACGGTTCCTTTGATGCATTTTTTTTGACCTATACCCATTTATGGGTACCGGACATATCAATAGACATTCCAACATGAAGACCATTCTGTTCATTTTTTGGATGTGAACGCAGGTACCCGGATTTTGTCATCCCAAGAGAGGAAACTTTGAATGATTGCATGTGCAAATCTAGAGCTATTCGAAAGGTCATCCAAAAAGTATCAAAACATCGAACCTTTATTTCAAATACATGTCCTCAGGAGTCAAAGGGTTGGTGGTTGATGACCGAGATTAGCCTGTAACATCCTCCATCAAATATTCTGATCATTTTTTGAGATGGGGTTTTCAATTCTTGTTGAAAGCACAGATTTCGGATTTCAAACCTAATTCTTGATCTTCAAATTGCAATTTTTGATGAATAACTTAATAACTCCCCTAAAGTGAAAATGGAACTCCATTGCCATGGTCTCTGGAAGACCATTTTTGCTATTGGATATATGTATATGTATGTGTATAGTATATATATATGTATATATATGTATATATATATATATTTTGGTGCCATGATGTGCCATGTTAAAAAATTGCGAGGATAAACCTGAGAAAAAGACGAGATCTCTTGTGGGTCCTCCTGGTGTCCAAGGTTGAAAAGGATGAGAGACATTGGGCAGCTGTGCAGCTGCAGCCGGAGCGACCCAGGGGCCTGTTTTATGGCCAGTTGAAACCAGGAAAAAGGGGAAGATTTAGCCGTGGATTTGATCGAGAAATGTAGCTTTGGGGATTTCACCAACAAAGCTACTGGGGTACAAAACCAAACATCGGATGTGATATCAACCAAACATTTTCGTGCACCCGTCACTATGATATGGGTTTGTCCAAAATAAGGTTCGCTCAAGATATGCAACAACTTGGAATGGGTGAAACTTTGGCAGCGCTCAGAGAATTTGGGATGATGCTATGAGCAGACTTTCTGGGGCCGCACTGAGAGTCTGACCCAGAAAGGCTTCATATCCGCCTTCAAGATTGATTGAGCCTTTCCTCAGTGTGGGGTATCTGCTCTGATTTGAGCCATGGTTCAAGGTGTATGGCCCGCTGTTGGAAAGCACGCGTCAACGTTGCCCGCAAGAAGCGGCGGGCGAAGGTGGGCAGCGAGAGAATTTCGATGTTGGTTGGTCAGTTCAGTGCGGATGGATCAGCGGTAGATTTGGGAGCCAATGTGGAGGTTCAGCAGAGTTACCTGGGTTTCGGTGTTCAACATGATTTGTACCAGGGATTTTCCACATTGAAGACATGTCCATGAGCTGCGCAATGTTGTCAGTGCCTCCTTTGAACTTAGACTCAGTTAGACTACCTGTGACTACCTGATGCAATTGGATGGTATCACCATCCACCATGTCACCAGCGAATGACCATCAAGCACTCATCCCCCCCTATATGAGGATGGGTCAAGTTACGTATTCCCAACTGGGGGGAATAAACCATCCATCAACCAGCTATGACTATCTGGGTCCGTCTGCCAGGCCCAGGTGTTGATTGCCAGTTGCTTCCGTGGATACCTCACCAGGACCAGTGACCGGTAGGTTAGCAACACCAGCCCAATGGGTGCATTGGGATCATTGGGGGACCTGGGCTTGCTGATGGCTTCCTTACCAAATACACTGCATCTATGGTGGCTTGCGCACCAGCTTTTTTTTTTGCTAGAACCGCTGTGGATGTTCAAAATTGTTGGCAAACAAGTCAACAAGTCCCACTTTCACTGGTTCATTGGGAAAGATACATCAAAGCCCACAGTCGAATACGAGGGTTTCTTTCCAATTCTTCCCCAAACGAAGGCAACCAATTTTTTCTGAAAGAAACCACGTCCGGGAAGTTGTTGATTGGTTGAAATCTCCATTGATCTCCATTAATTCCCCAAAAATCCCGCTAATAGGCAGTCCATTGTGTTTATGCCATTATATATTATATATGTACACATTGTATATATAATAATATATATATATATATATACATTTATTATATTATATACTATATATATATATTATTATAATATATTAAATACAATATCATATGTATATATAATATAATACAATATATATAATATATATATATATTTATAATATTTAATATATAATTTTTATAGTATGTATATATATATATTTTTATAATATCTATATTTTTTATGATATATATATATATAATATAATATAATATATACAAAATATACATATATATATAATATAATATATAATATATATAATATGCGAATGGAGTGTAGGCTACGGATCACTGCACACTCCCACATAATTTAGCTCTTAATTGTCCATCGCCAAGGGGTGCATCAATTTGCTCCATTTTGGCTCAAGATCACTGCAGGTGCCAAGA
>Ga0126342_10015215_pt1 | contig 13500 bp, 11 predicted proteins | sample Cyp1metagenome_FD_92528 | JGI IMG/M metagenome (GOLD analysis project Ga0126342, IMG submission 92528) | Coral microbial communities from Lord Howe Island, Old Settlement Bay, Australia - Cyphastrea 1 metagenome | ecosystem: Host-associated > Invertebrates > Cnidaria > Coral ...
AGTGCTAATTCCAATTTTTAATTGCACATGCAAGGACCTGCAAGGGGGTACCCTTTGTGGACCTGTTTTTTGCAATTGTTTAAAAGGATTTTAATACAGAAAGCAGCTTTTTTGAACAAGGTATATAAAGTTTTTGATTTGTTAAAGGTTTGCTTTGTTTTTGCTTTTGAAAAGCATGCATTCATAATTAAATTTCATTCAGCCACAATTAAAAACAGTAAGGAAGAAGGAAAAACAACACAGCTAGAGCCAAAAAGGTTGTTTTTTGTTGCAAATGCTAATTCCAATTTTTAATTGCAAATGCAAGGACCTGCAAGGGGGTACCCTTTGTGGACCTGTTTTTTGCAATTTTTTACAAGGATTTTAATAAAGAAAACAGTTTTTTTGAACAAGGTAAATGAAGTTTTTGATTTGTTAAAGGTTTGCTTTGTTTTTGCTTTTGAAAAACATGCGATCACAATTAAAAACAATTCACTAAATATCAAGTAGCCCTTTGACAATTTAGTATTGGAATATCTGATGATTTGGGATTTTTCTGAAAATTATTTGCAGCTATTGCGAATGCAGCACAATTATTGCAGATGCTCTGGATCAGGATTGATGTCTGTAATTTAAAATCAATAAGGCCTAATTTAAAATCAATAGGGGCTGAAAAATCAGATTCTGAAAATTATTTGTAGCTATTGCGCGCGCTTTACTATTGTCCATCCAACATTATCTCTCTATCTATCTCTCTGTCTGTCTATCTGTCTTTCATTGTCTATTTATCTATTTCTATCTATTTAACAAACAAAAGCACCAGGCTTGAACCCACTCCCACCTGGCAGAGGTCAAGGCGTTGTCCACGGCCCGTTCTGCAACAGCCAAGGACCTTTTGGAGGTTTCACGGTTTCACCAGGGGGACGAAAGGCCATGAAGGGATCCAAATTATTCATCCAGGGAATAACAAAAAAACGGCTTTGAGATGGGGGAGTTTAGAGATTTCGCAGCCAAGAAAGGCGGGATTTTAACCAATTTCTTAATGATTGAACCGCTGGAAATAGAGTTTTGGGGATATCAAAGAACCATTGGGAGTTTTTCTATACCATCAAACACATCCCCATGTTGGGGAAGATAGTGAGGTTAACCATCAAAATGCTGAACTTCTCTCTCCCTCTCTCTCTCTCTATACATATATAGCTCTCAAAAACAAATGATTTGACCAATGAACCACAGATATGGGTTTGTCCAGCGAGGAGGGTATCCCAAAAGGGGGCAGTTTTACGTGTTTTTTCTCCAGACAAACCCGAATGGCGTAAACAACAGTTGGCATCATGATCCGAACCACCTTATTATCCTCAAGCAATGTATATCACCATTTTTTTCAGCATTCTATCCCTATTTGTGGTTGGTTAAACCCTACCAACAGGTTTAAGCCCCATGCATCGGTTGGTTGATGGGGCTCACATAGGTTTGTATCCACTATATGGTTGGCGAACCCTAAATATCAAGTATCTATCACCATGATCCACCCCTTGGATCCAGTGAAACGATGGCTTGCAAGGCACCGATCGAAGTCCCAATATGCTTCACTGGCAGCTCTCCGCGTGGCAATGATGGAAGGAGGGATGCGGATCTGTCCGCACTTCTCGAACCATTCCTGGCGCTGCAAAAAAAAACGTGGGGGACCCAGCAAAAATGGTCTTAGGCGGTTCGTCTGTTTTTCAAATACATGTATGTATACACCTCTCTCACTATCTCTATCTCTCTCTCTCTCCCTCTCTCCATCGCCGTCTTGGGGAGGAGCTTGCCCGGGGCAAAAGCAAGAACATCTATAAATACCTGCATGTAATTATATATATATATGTCATATATAAAACAACAATAAACCATTTATGGCAACCGAGTGTACAAGATATGACACTACGCAGCCGAAGTTTCCCCAATGTTGCTGAAACAAAATATGGCTTGACGACAGGTAAGCGCGAGTAAGGACTCCCAACCTGTGCAAAACTGAAATCAATGAACATCTATACCGTCAATGTGCATGATGCAATGTATCTTTCTTGTGGTTTCCTAAGAATAATACACTATACATTAAAGACGCACAAACAGAGGCAAACACACATACAGTCACACACACACACTCTTTATCCAACGACATGCAACAAGCAGAAAGGCCAACTAGAAATCTTCTCGAAGACTGGAATGCGGGGGCTTTCTCAACCAAGAATGCGCTTTAATGGTTCCTCAACATCACCTTCGAATAAAAACTGTTGGGAGAGAATCCTCCTGAAACGGTGTGGTTTATCACCTCCAGTAGGGTTGGCCATGAACAAGTTTAAACACTCCAATCTTGATGACTTAGAACCTTTCGATCAACAGTGAAAACACATCTGGCCTTCCAGGACATCATCTCATCGACGGCCTCCACATGATCCTCCTTCCTAGGCAGCGTTAACTGAAGGATCGGGCTCATTTGGATCCAATGTACCCTCTGGTAAACTAACAGTTTGCTATTGAAAATGGCCAGTTATAGTGGATTTTCCCAGCTATAAAATGGTGATTTTCCATAGTTATGTTAGTTTATCGGAGGGTATGCATATACACAGATATACACAGTAGAGGTAGGTTTTTGGTTTTTGGTGCTTCTGGAAGCTTCCCTGAAAAGCCGGGTTGCTTCCCATGCAACAAGCCGTTTTAAAGACGCGGCTCGACCCGAAGAGAAGTTGAACTTACCTGGAACTTACCGGAAGTGTTTTCTGGAAAGTTTTCCCAAACCCAGTCAGCTATTTCCAATCAATGGATTGGTTTGCAGGAATATCTGCAGGAAACCAGTGTTGTTACCATCAACGGGGCTTTGGGATTTTCCCATCCAATTTTGGGATCCAAGGCTCTTGTAGTACGTGCCATCGGTGTCGTAGTAGCCACCCCAGTCTTCCTCCCAGTATCTGCCATACTCGTCATAGTAGCCACCATGAATATGATCCCAATAGCCTGCGCGAAAACGACAGGGTCTGGCACAAATTTTGATGCAATGTCAGAGGCCCCCCCGACAAAGGGCCTCCATATTCATCCCAACATCCGCCCTCGTCGCAATGTCCATGAGACCAGTCATCACCTTTGGAGGACTCCAAGGCATTTCGAATTCCATCTCACAGCTCTGAAATCTACCAGCTGAATGTTCAATTTATAGGGGGAACGAATGGGAACGAGCTAGTCAAGGCATGCATCATACTTGGGGTTTCCAGGAATCCAGTGGGACTGCATCAGCTCTGCGACAGGCAGCCATCGTGATGATGATGGTGGTGGTGGTGATGCCCTTCATTGGTGACTCCCCCGGATCCTTCCAGCCCAACAGATTGGGCCAAGGGTTCCATAGATGTTGGCGTGGCTCCTGGCTGTGGGGATAACCATCATAAAAGAAACCATGGCCCAGCGTCTATACGGGAATCAACATGGTCGGCCCATGGATGTTTGGTTGCACCAGTATGTAACTGTACACATTAATATATATATATATACAATACTTAGGTATATACAGCTTCACGGTGTGTGTGTATATATATATATATGCGTGCAACTATATAATATAGATGTATCTGATGATATGCTATAATAATTATGCGATTGCAGAAATTCCAAGTGAGTTCCAAGTAGCCTCTGCAATTCGCACAACTGGGAAATTGCCTCCAAACACTCAAACTCGACACATCAACTACTGTAACGCATCCAATCTTGAGGCCGGGCAAAAAACTTCCCAGAAAGCATGCTGTCAGCAGCATCCGCCAGTCCTGCTGAACCAGCATCCTGGCCAGTCAAAACATGATGCGCATGCTGTGGCTGGCTGCCAGTGATGCAAGTTCCACAAGAACACTGCAAGAACCTAGAGAAAAAATCCCGAAGAAACAATAAGAAACATGTTTTGGGAGTTTTCACCTTTTCATGTCTGGGGTGTCGAGTTTTGACTGACCCACAGCCATGATTATCTATATCAATGGAGAAAATCTGAGAGGTTTGAAACATGATGATCAGTAAACCTCGAAACTGGAAAGGTTCCAAACAAGCCTTGGACCCGTGGGTTCTTTTGCTGGTGGTAAGTCAATGAATGTCAGTGAGCTCCGAAGGAACCACGGCTAAATTTGGCTAAACCTCAGGATGAACACTGCTGGAACGCCTTCCAAACCTCTTAAAGAACGCGCTTAAACGACACAAACAAACTCCAAAAAAAACGCCTTACGGTATTTTTGCACAACTGGACATTCCCTACTTTTTCCTATCCACCCGGCGCCGGGTTCATCCGGGTTCCCCACCTTGGGAACATCGATCTCCAAAGTGCTGGAGGCCATCCGTGCCATCTCCTTCTGGGCCTGGATCCGCGCCACATCATTTTCCCATATATTTTCCCTATCATTTGATAACACCTGGGGGACACACCATTCTGTATTACAGATATTTACAGATCCACCTATTGGGATGAGACACATCTTTGAATCATACGTCAGCATACAGCATAGAGTCATGCCATCAACAAGGAAAATTACTAGGCATTGGTGGTAAACATATATCACATGTTCAGACAAACGCAGTGATTCTTTGCAAAAGATTGGTTTTGAGGTGGCATAGCCTTAAATTGTGACGGTGCGAGGGCAATCAAAAAGGTACACCACCATCAAGCTTTCCGGAACCCCTACATAGGTAAACCCCTACATAGGTAAACTTAAATAGCCCGCACAACAATGACACTGAAACCTGGTGCGATATGATGTGGGATGTGACTTTTTTCCTGCACAGAAATATAACTTAGACTTGAACCATTCACTAAGATTTACTCAGCCTAAAAATAGTTTTTTTTAATCCCACCTGCCTAATTTTCCAAAACATCATCTGGCCATAAAAAAATCGTGAATAGATCCAATACTAAACCAGGGTTTCCAGGATGGTATTTTTCATATTAGGGGGAAGGGATTCATTAACAGTTTCATATAGATATACACACATATGAGTATATCATTATAAAACAAAATCTTTATATTCAGCGGTTTATCAGTCATGTAAAATCCCAATTTTGGATAGGTCCAGTCCCATTCAACCTCACTATTCCCACCATTGATCGATTCCCTGTTGGCTTCCCTTGGTGGCCTCCTCCATCTGTCGCTGCTGTAAGTTTGCACCCTGTTGGTTGTAGCCATTCACCGCGCGTTTCACCTCCAGTCGAATCGGAAGGTATAGCTCATCCACTTTTGAAGGTCTATTAAAGAGTCTATTATTTGCACACCTAATGTGCATACCTATAACTAACTAACTAACTAACCAACTAACTAACTAACTACCTACCTACCTACCTACCTATATATATATAAATAAATATTAAACCTCACAAATGGGATTTTGAGCCAAACCCGTAGGTACGCAATATGAGCACACCACTCAAACTCAGCCGGCCTGACATTGAAATATGAGGCTACCCTGAACATGTGTTCGTATGTATACACAACGAATGTAGACAAACATTTTCTTTGTTTACCAAAAAAACGCTGACTGTAGACTCACGTACACACACACATACACACACACACGTACACACCCACACACAGATATATATATATGCACATATGGAAACTCATACGGACACACACACAAACATCTCTGTCTCTCTCTATTTACATATACAAGTTGCCACAGTGGGAAAGTAGTGGGAAATATTTACATATAGCCATCCCCTCACAGCACCTCAGAATTCTCCACAGCATCTCTGTGATCCTGTTCCTGCATTGCCTCCAGGGTGAGTCGAACTGCGGCTGAAACTCCACAAAAAAAAACCGCATTGATTGATCTGGTGGGAGTTCCAGTCATCAGTGATCGTATCATGTTATATAAGGTATATATAATCATAGTTGTAGGGGGGCCATATCCCAAACTTATGGCGGTTGTCACTACGGTTATGCCAATCTTGCTCACCCAACTGTACCCCCCGAGTTGTGCTTTTGGTGCTCCCCAGATGGAATGAAGGGGCATCATCAAGTGCCACCCATTTAAGCAAAACAACCCAAAGCAAACAATGATTGGCATGCACGGTCGACGGTCAAGTGTAGATGGGTGTGGGTCGAAATCCCGTATACCCTACTTGGCATGTAATATATGTTTGGCAATTAGTTATATGACATGCGATTCTGACACGGGTCCCAAAAGTGGACAGTTTGGGCTCGTTCGCCCTTGATACTTCTACACTTTTGAGGCAATCTGGTATTAAAACGTATATTTTTGTTTGGGATCACTCTCTTCTCTTCGTTGTTGACCTGTGGCCCCTCCATAGCCGCAATCTCCCTGAGCCTGTTCCAGGGCCCAGCGATCTGCCTACACGTGTGCACTCCATTTATCATGGCAGAAAATGGTCCATTGAGCTATGCAAATTGATACACATAGCAGAAAACATGAAGTAAACCAACTAAATAAATATCCACACACACACAGGCACGATATATATATATATACACGTATATCACACACAACATATTACCACTCAACACGCGCCCAGTTCCCATTTGAACGCTCATGGCCGTTCCCGCCTTGCCCTGCATGTGGCCTACATCTTGCATCCTGAGACCCGCAGGAAGGGCGGATTGTGGGTTTGTCTGCAAAACATGGGGGAAACCACCAAAGAATCCCATAGTTGAGCATCAAAAGTCCCAGATAATTATTTAATATTCCATTTTCATAGTTGGTCATCATTTCCCTATAGCATTCAAACATTCCAGATTTAATGGGTATACTTTATTTTCAGATGCGCCCCGATGTTGAGGACATGATTTGCGTCCAGCTTTTGTGCACCAATGATACATAATAGGGAGACAATCATAGAAGGATTCCTGATCGACTGATCGATAGCCCCAAATGGGCTGCCAAACTTTAGATCAGTATATAATGAATATGCCATTATTTGGATATATTTGGTGCATATCCTCCTCATTTCTGATGGTTAAACTATATTAAAACCCGACATCTCAAAGCCAAAACATCCCTCAGGAATGTGAGGTATGCACCAACCATTCATTCACAAGTCGGGTGCCCCAAATATCTCCTGGCTATATCCCTTATTTCATCAGTAAATATCCGATTTCATTAGGATTTGCTGGGGGAACATCCCATTCACCGTTGGCGATTCTACCATGTTACACCCCTCTATATTCATCTATACCGGTATTCCTGATATTTTCCAATCATAGCCTATTCACCAGCCACTCACTGGCAACCCCCAACTCATGACAGGGTCGACGTGTTAGTTGGGTAGTAATATCCCTTTACCCATGACATACCGGTGACACACTGACACACCAGCAGCAACTGGGTCGTTTAACCTAGCCAGGAGACACCATGCTCTCCTGCGCCTCTTCCGCCTCTTGCTCTTTCGCCTTTGCATTCTGGTGCGCTTGCTCCGTCTTGCTACGCAGTGCCTGGCAGCAAAGGGGCTGGTACGCCGGTCCACATTTGTTGGATTTGCCGTTTTCGTAGGTTTTTGCTTGGTTGCTGCAGGTCCATCTCAAGATAGGAAAACATACAAGAGCAGAACACGTGTAACTTGGCATGTCGCGAATGAGTGGCTACAGTAAAGCAGCAGCAAACAGCGAAGGGCGACAAAATCAGCATGTACTTCCAGCAAAGAAATGACGCTTCCACCACAGCAGCACATGACATTGCTAAAATAGACCCCGGAAGCCCCAAACATTTAAGGTCCACAAAAAGTACTATAGCGAACATGGCCTATGTCTATTAATGGGCTCCATGCCCTGTACCAGGTGTCATGTGGACCGGTATCGCCTGGAGATCGGTCTCCATCTGCTCGTCTTGTTTGTCTTGCATACTCTTGCACTGCATCATGATCTTCCTGGCCCACACATGCCAGTTCAACGGGCAACAATGTGGAATTTACCGGCGCAAACCTTAAGTCAATCAATGCGTAGGTTCCTTTAGATGCTAATTGGCTTGGATATATAAGTTATATAAACAACACACACGCGCATTGAAGCACCATTGACAACAGGCGACCGTTTCATCCAAAAGGATGAACCTCGCTCCTTACATCCACAGGGGCCGCTGGGTCGTGCGCATGCAAGCAGAAACATATCCATGCTCCCTGAAATTGTTGTCAAAATCATATTGTGACATGTTGAGATCTCAAAGAAGCACCCATTGTATCCATAGAGGTGTTTAGCCCCTTGTACTCAAATATGGCAATGGAACATTGAATTCTACATTCTAGATGATTTATCTTGTTTTACCTGTAGTAAGAATTGGACCATTTCACATCAAATTGCCATAGATTTTGCCACAGGTATATCCCCAACATGTCCACCACGCCACCCGGTTGATTCGGAACCTCATCTTCGGCAGTTCACGGGCCAGGTCTTGACGCTTGCCTGAAAGTTGGGAAACCCTGGAAGAAATCTCCTTGACTTCATTGCGGCTAGTCCATTGATAGAGTATTTTCCAAATACGTTCCATGAATCCATTATTGATAGATTGTGTATGATTGCGTCCTTTTTTAAACCACACTTAGACATGGGCGTGGGCCACCTGTTGTTAAAACATGTCAGTCAAGTGGCTTCATGATCTCAAACAGGGATGGAAAACAACAAACATTTCACACCACCAGCCAGAAAATCTTCGCGATACTGGTGTGTAACCCCCCTCATTTATGTTTCGTTAAACTACGGGCAGGACTGAGGGTTTTCCCGGAACGGAATGATTAACTTCTTCAGGAGGCACATTTCACTGCGCAGGCGCAGTGTTTTATGACCTTGGTACATCTGCGCATTAGTATGTCCCAAGACGAATTTCTAGAAAAATCAGTCGGAAAAGTGAACTCTCTGCGGACTTCATGCTTTTCGGCCTTTTCCCCTCTTTTTTGGCCAGTCTGGAGTGTTCATATGTCATCTTGCCACAGCCATGTGCACTTCTCTGCATTGTATGCATCAATGAAAATGTTTTTTTCTTCCTATCATACCACAAGTCCTCCAACACCCCAAATGAAAGGAATCCTTTCATAAGCGATTTTTAAGTGCAAGGGATATGCTATAGAGTTCGCTATCCAGGTCTGTTGGATTTTGCTTAGATTTTAATACACTTAATTTGTTCAACTTGTCAACTCTCAATTTTTGACTGTTCAATAAGTTGATTGTTCAGTGACAAACCCTTTGACATCACATTAAAAGTTCATAAGTTCCCCCATTGTTTCTATATAAGGTTCCTATGAACAATTGTATATGTTTGAATGTACTCAGTTTTCGGATCTATAAAAACGGTGCATTTTTCCAATGGGCACCCCATTTTTGGAGGTTTCGCATCCATGGGGTGCCCTCAAATCATCCAAGTCATTGGACCATGACTTGGTATTGAAACCTATAGTGGCTTGGGGATCCCTCATGACTTAAGAAACCTCCATATTTGTTGGGATTATGTAAATATAGGGAATATAGGGATGAAACTATAGTAACATATAGTAGCTATATCATTTATGATGCATTTTAGGTCCTGGATCTATTTTGGATGCAGCAATTTTAAGAAATTCCTAGTGATAGTCCCAATAAAAAACCATTACTCCATTAATCATCAAGTATTTAGAATATATAATATATACATATATGCGGGTGTGTCAAAACCTTGTACCCCTGGTGAACATCAAAATAGCTGGTAAATGGATGTTCATCCCACTAAAAATGGTATTAATAGGTATTGATCCATACCCATATCTATCTATCTATCTATCTATCTATCTATCTATATATATATATATATCTATATCTATAGAAATTCTATAGATATCCCCCAAAAAGTATGGCCAACACCCAGCGCACAAAAGGCCTAAAAACCCCTACCCTATGGCAACCCCCCATGGCAAGCCACGCACCCAGCGCTCCAAGCTCCGGCCCGCCGCATCCACCGCGGCGGACGCGGAGCGCAGCGAGGGCGCCAGGCGCCGTTCAGGGCGGGCCAGGCGCTGGAGAACGACCTCGGGACGTCGCGTTTTTTTCGAAGGTTAGTCATGGTTTGCAAACGGCAAAATAATGTTTTTGACCATCAAGATATAGTTTTTAACACTATTATGAACCATTGAATAGTCAATAAATCATGTATAGTCAACCATCATGGTCATTAACTATTAATCAATGGTGAATGATAAGATATTGATGGTTGATAATAGTTATATGTTTATTTTTGTTCTTTTCCGGTGGTTTTTCCCAGCCGAAGTGGTCAAATATAGGGATTTAACAACGGTGGATCATGGGTAAGCGACGATTAGCAAAGGGCAAAATACGGGTCAACAATGGTGAATCATGTTTGCAAATTGTTAATATATAGTGTTAATGATGTTTAGCAATGGTTTTTAAATAGTGGTTGATAATAGTTGATAATAGTTGATAGTGGTTGATGATGGTTGATAATGGTCTATAAAACCACTTCCCAGGTCAGCCGTTAACCATCGTTAACCATGACTAGCCATCACCAACCATTACCTTAATAATGGGTACAATGGGTACAATAAATAATGGTCAGTAATGGCTAGGAATGGTTAATATCTAAGTTGATTAATGCACCACCACAATGGCAACATATCCGGATTTCACCGTCTTTTTCGGGGATTTCACCGAATATAGGGCTTTAGCATATTTTACCCATCATAAATGAGGATGATATTAACCAAATATAACCTCCGGTGTCATCAAATATCCTCAAACTAGCCATACATTGCTAGCAGAGAAAATCATAGAACTAAACAGTGGGTTTCCCAGCCATGGTCGGTTGAACAAAGGGCAAGTGGGGATAGAGACAGCCAACGTGGCCAAATTGCGGGATTTAACCATGAATTTATTAGGATTTCACATGGTTTAACTTAGTTTAACCTCTAAAGAGTGTTTTTTCTAGGTGGCCAGACAATGTTAGACATTGGGTTTTCAGCCAACAATGAAGATTTAACCATGAATAAACTTGGGCTTAGCCACCATACATGGGTGCCACCTGGTGAATATATGAAAATATGAGGGGGTGAAGCAACCAAACTAGAGATGTAACCATCAAAGGCAGGGATTTGACTGATTTAACTGATTAGTACTGATTTAACTGGTTAGGCATGTGATTCTCAACCAGCAAAACTGATGATTCATTTGAGGGTGGTTTTTTTCTGCACACAAATTTTGGATTTACCTTGGACACCTGTTCATGGTACAAAACACATTAAGTACAATTCATCTTTGAATAACACACTTGCAAGACTATACAAGTGTTGGGCATGTCACACTTCTAGGTTTGTGATCCAGAAGCCCCAAGAAATCCAAGAAGGTACACGTTTTCACTAGCAACTGGTTCCACCCACCTTGATGCGCCGTTGCGGCCGGGGTGCTAAGGATGCGTGCTGCAGGTCTTCTGGTTTGGCCGCGGTCAGTGGGTCCTGAGCGGAGGGGAAAAAATACTTTCTTCGAGTGTTCCCTGCCCTGACACATTATTGGGACATAGTTTCTGACACACCATCTGGTCTTTATATTGGATATATATATATACATAGCCATTCTATCTGACCTTCTTTCTGGCAGATGCTCTCACATTCTTTCTGGCATTCTATCTGGCATACTTTCTGGCATTTATGCTGACGTTCTCTCTGGATCTCTCTGGCATCTATTTTGACATTCTTTCTGTCATCTATTCTGGCATTCTCTGGCGTGGGCACTGCCCGACCATGCCCACTGAGGTCTGGAGCTCGCGGTCGAGGTCCGGCAGTGCCCACTGAGATCTGGCACTCGCGGTTGAGGTCTGGCAGTGCCCACTGACATCTGGAGCTCGCCATTGAGCAAGGAGGGCGGAGGAAGGAAGGAGAAAGTAACTCTGATAAAATCTAGAGACCCTCACCTGGCAGGTGGGGAACAACCAATGGGTGGCTGCAACCCATCCCAAAAAAATCAAAATATGACCAAAAGACTCTGCCAATTGAGAATGGGGGATGAAAAGTATCTCTCCATCATTTTCCCACATCTTCCGAGTCAGAAAGAAAATAGGAATCGGTAACCGGTGGCATTCAAAACACCCAAGGGTTGAGAGCCACGCGGAACCCACACAACGGCTAGAAGCATGTGCCCTATGGACGCCTAAATCAATTATGAATTTTTGGCAGCTCCAAACCCAAACCTAAAATGGAACCGGAAAATGGATCACAATGGCCATTTCCACATGTTTCCACCAGGAAGATCATCTTCTGAACCGCCTTTTCACTGTGCAGGTGCCGTTTCTTCGTGGTAAACACGGCGCCTTTAACAGCTGCGGCCAGGTCTCCCAAACGGGGCACCTCGCCATGCACTGCTGCAAGTTCTCCGCATCCTGCCTGGCGATGAGTGATGGGTGACACATGGTGCCACAACTTGCGGCATTTGAACATTGAACAGAAGTAGCAAATGGTATCAAAATGGTGTTATCATGAGATATAATGGGAATATAACGGGCATATAATGGGCTTCTTTGAACAGTTTTTCACCTATGGAAATACAGTTTTCAAGTCAACCTGTGGAAATGAGCATGGTTCAGGGTGGAATGCTGGAGAAAAACGCAGCTTTCAATTTTCAAGCGTTACTTAGGCATTTCAATACATTTCATGTAGTAATCTGTTCTTGGGGGGGCAAGCACACCCATTGAGAATAATGAAGATGCTTCAGCGACCCTCAAAACCAACACTGCCACAAAAAATGTATATCTTCAAGACAGCACGAAGCAGGTTTCATCTAAAGAAGAAACCCAGATCTCTCCGTTCAGTGAGCCCCCTTTAGGTACATGAGATAAAGTCAAAGTGCTGTGCCGAACAGGGCCATATGCTGGCGGATATTCTGATATTCCCTTACTTACATAAGCGTTACATATGGTAGGTACCTCCAAGTAGGCTGCCTACGATTTCCCCTTGATCCATGGGTCCGCTGATGGTTTCGCCGAGGATCTCTTCTTTGAGAGCTTCGGTATCACCTGGCTGGACGGAGTGCCTGGACTTAAGCCACTTGAATTGCGTGAGAATCACAAAACACGACACCTGTGAACAAAGAATTTTTGAAGTCACACACACACACACGCTTCAAGGGGTCCCGGGTTGTAATGGGGCAACTTGCAAGATTCATAACATCAGTTGTCTACTTATAACTAGGTATTACGGTACTACCATCCAATGTCTAGCCGATAGTGTGTTGGTTGCACCCTAGCCGTTTGTCGCTTTACCATTGCTGCAACCTCACGGAGTGAAAACAATCTCGGCCTTCTGGCATCGGCATATCCATTGGGACTGCTTCATCTGGTCCTTGACCTTGCCAATCCACCCCAAGGGGCCCAAGGGATCCGGCAGGACTCCCCAGCACCAAAGTTGGGGTTAAGACTGGGTTTTTTCGCGAGCTTGCGGGTTCGTAGGGAATAAGGTCTGCCGAAATGCATAAGACTGAACCAGGTGGACCAGCAGAACAATAAGAATTTCCAGTTTCAATCTGGCCTTGGAAAGAA
>Ga0126342_10015216_pt1 | contig 13499 bp, 15 predicted proteins | sample Cyp1metagenome_FD_92528 | JGI IMG/M metagenome (GOLD analysis project Ga0126342, IMG submission 92528) | Coral microbial communities from Lord Howe Island, Old Settlement Bay, Australia - Cyphastrea 1 metagenome | ecosystem: Host-associated > Invertebrates > Cnidaria > Coral ...
AACTTAACGCATTTACTTTACTTCAACATCATGATAAATGCAACTCCTTTAATTTGTTTGGGGAAATGTTTGTCTGGTTTGCTTCACTCACAAGCTGAGATTCCGGCAGGGTATCGAAGCAACTGCGCAGTTGCAACATCTTGAGGGGAAAAAATGCTGTGATGGGCTGTGAGCGGGACATGCACCAAACCAATCAACGACCTTACAAGCTCAAAAGGCCAGTTCCCAAATGGAAAGGAGCCAGTTACAAGTGGATGAGATTATATATTATATACACACTTACATTTGGGCTATCAACCTATCAACCATGTACAAACTGGGATACACATCCAAGCATGTGGCTGCCGAAGTTCTTTGCAAGGTCGCGGGACTCCATAAAGGCCTCTAGCAGCTGGAGAGCTCTGTCTACCAAAAACATGGTGCCGGGCATCGGGCTCCCCGCTGTTGACATGTTGAAAAGAGGTTTTTTAGGGGGAATTGAAAAGGACCAAAAACAAATTTTTTGTTTCACTACCAACATCATCATCAACCTCAACAACAACCTCAACATCAACATCATCATCATCATCGTCATCACCACCACCACCACCACCACCATCATCATCATCATCATCATCAAGTGTGGAAGTGCAAGAGAACGTACCATAGCGTAGCATGACAATGAACGTTATTAACCCCACGATCCCCACCCCAATCCAGTTGTAGGATACAAAATGTCACAACTGTCGCGAGCCTGTCAGATGCCGGGCACCAAAAATATCAAATATGATCTAATGCTTGGATGGATAACCACCCAAAAATGGACGGTTTGTTTTGTTGTGCAAACACCTGTGGGAATCAAAGCAACACATCTTAGGTTTTACCAACACATATATGTATTATAATATATATATATATAATAAATATAATATATATATATTACATATATATATATCCAACAACAAACCCGGCAAAGGGCAACAAAAACTGAATGAGGATGTCAAACTTCATGAAGTTTCCAGGTAGATGATTTCAGGCCTCACAATCAAACATCAAAGCACTGTTAAGCTGTTGCCTCATGTTTTAAAGAGTCGCGGCCCAGTCACATAGTGTAAGAAGAGTAGACAGCCTCAGGGTCGGCATAGGGAGCATAGCCGCGTACTTGGACCCCCGACTGGTGGCTTACTGAAATTGGGAGACCCCAAAAGCATCCAAATTATAAAGCCATATGCATATTGGTTTGTTCTGTACATTTATATTATTATTATTACTATTTATCATTATCATTATTGTTATTATTATATAATTATTATTGTTATGTTCATAATATGTAATATATATATATATATATATGTATCCCATCCAAGCCAAAAAGCACTGGAAATCCGGCTGTATGGCCATCTCCATATGCCAGTTTTGCCGAAGCAAAAACTAAGTGCAGGTTAGATATGGTGAAGTTTCTATTTTTGGTGGGTCAAACTCCCCACTGACTGCTCCTAGAAAACTCGGTAGATAAAGAGGTATATAAATTGGATTAAACTATCGAATTTCCCCCCTCCCCCCATTGCGGCTATCATTGTAATGATTGGAGCAACCCAGCAACCTTTCATTTTCAGAAACCCCCAAATATATACATCATGTTGTTACTTAAATATCCCATGAACTATCCCCATTACGGTTATAACAGTTATAAATCTGCATTTTCAAAGGTGAAATTTCCATTTTCAAACCTATATCATCATATTATTGATTATAAATTGTAAATTATATATATAATATATATATATAATAATTATATATATAATATATAATATATATATATATATATATGTATATATAAATTGTATATATTCTCATTTTTTATCCCCAGATCTGCTGGTCAAGTCCCCCTGTTTCTGGGTGCCCAGATATCCCCAGATTCGTTGCGACCCAAGGCACCCATGGACGGAAGCACGCACTCGGAGACCCTCAGAAGGCCACTTTGCAGCTGGGAACGCAAGTCCTGGGGCCCACAGATGTGGATGGATGAGGTTTCTTGATATGTTTAAATTAGATTCATGGATGTTTAATGGATGTAAATTTGGATGGATGGATGGATGTATGGATGTGGATCGATTAATGGATGTCTAGTCTTATTGGATGTTTAATGGATGCCTTCAAAATGAATGCTTATGGATGTCTAATGGATGTAAATTTGATGTTTCATGTATGTTTAATGTCTTGGAGATGATTCTGGTGTCTAGTTTTATAGATGTCTAGTGGACCTAATGGATGATTATTAATGTATTGTTTTTCTTCTTTAATGGATTGTTATGGATGTTTAGTGTTTTGTGTGGAATTCTAATTGATGATGTTTATGGATTTTAGTTTTGTCATGGATGTGTTTATGGAACTTCAAAGGTTGTTTTTGGATCCTGCCTGCATTCTGAATCAATTTATTGTTGATCATGTTTAACTCAAGTTGAGAAGGGTTTGTCCATGGATGTGTATCATGGATATATTTTTTTTTTTTTTATGTGTCTTTTGTTTCCTGAATTTTCAATGAATGTTGATACACTCTGACGGGGAACGTATCTGCTTATTGGTTCCACCCAGGCGATGGATCATGAGTCGTATGAGTACGACGCCTTTTTCTCGGTCCATGATGGATAGCCCCTTCATGAATGGTTCACCACTGGCTTGTACGAAGACCTTCATCGATGTCATATGGCAGTGTGTCAAAACCTTGTACCCCTGGTGAACATCAAAATAGCTGGTAAATGGATGTTCATTCCCCTAAAAATGGTATTAATAGGTATTGATCCATACCCATATAATTAAATAACCCATTATTGATTAATGGGACAAGTGGCATATTAATTGGATATTAGACAATCGGTTATGCAGCCACTATGCCATTATAATAACCAATTCATGACCTGCGAAAAACAAGCTTGGCTTCTATTAGTCTTATCCAGAAAAACTCATCAAAAAGAATGGTTCTACCGCAGATGAATGTAAACAAGTGGTATACCAACCTGGTAATAGTAACTACTCTCGGATGATCAAACCTCTCTAGCTGGAAAATCTGCCATTTAGTTCAATGATTTTCCCATGCATATAGATGCCCATTTACTTACTGGATTTCCGGCAGCCGGCCATATTTGAGGCCGCAGAATAGCCATGCTATCGGTACCAATGACACAAGGTGGTGCCCCCGGAGTTATAAGTGATCTATAACTAGTTCGATATATATATATATACATATATATATATATGTATTATCGGAGTTATCTTCACCATCAACTTAGCGATTTCCAACTGGGGCACCACCTTAATCTCGGAGGTTTCCTAGAATATGTATACCCCAAAGCATGGGTTTTCCAATTGATAATATCATGTACAATAGCCAATAACTTGGAAGATACCCTCTGGTAATTTAACATAGCTATTGAAAATGGCCCAGTCGAAATAGTGGATTTACCCATTGATAGCGTGGTAGATCTTTCCATAGTTTTTTGTAAACGTTTACCAGGCCGGGTAACGGCTGGGGATGATAGGAAACCATAGGAAACCTCCATGTTTGTTGGTTACCCTCTGGTAAACTAACAGTTTGCTATTGAAAATGGCCATTTATGGTGAATTTTCCCATGAAAAATGGTGATTTTCCATAGCTATGTTAAATTACCAGAGGGTAATCCCTCAGCCAAGCTGCAGCTTCCTTGCTTTCCATGTCCTTTTGCCTCGGATGAAGCCGTTGGCATCGCAACTTTCGGGAGAACTCAAGGGGAAATCTGCGGTAACCACGGGTTCTGCATGGTTTTCTTGATGATGTATATATATATATATATATATTATATGGATAACTTAAGGGATAACTTAATAAATTAAAAATATAGATACAGCAAATAGATAAATAGTGGTGTCTGCATGTTTTTCCTTAAGCGAGTACAGTAAGTTGAACAATGCCGGGTTGATCTGCAAAAAGATTCAATCAACAAACATGCGCGACAATCTCAGGGGTTAATCAACAAAAAATCGGAGGTTGACAGTCGCGCATTAGCCATTAATGACGGTTCAAAAAAAAGGATACGTTCTATGGGAATAATTCTGGGCCTGGGAAACACCACACATTAAAATCAAGTTCGATGAGTATATAGGTCAAAATTCATGTTCATCAACAGCGTGCGGAGTTCATCAATCATAACATCATCCATGCGTTTTTTTCTTTTCTTTTTTTTTACATTGCTTGTGTCGTGTTCATTTTTTTTGAACATGGCTTTGACTTAAAATTTGGGTAGCTCCAGACATTCCATCGTATTTCTCATCTTTGCCACATGAACATTGCTAAGTTGGGTACTGTGGATGGTTGTAAGATCCTGCACCACCTTGGATGGTTAAAACAGTTGACACCCTATAAATAATTGGATAAACCATCTATCAACTGGTGCAGGATTTTGCAACCATCCACAGTATCATGGATTGGTGAACAAAAAAACATGATACCATAATATTAGATGTCAGTGGGTAAATATGATCCTATATTATGTATAACTATATGATGTATGTATATATATATATACATGATATACAACCATATCATGGGTATCAGATATACTGATACCAAATGATATGATATAACATGATAATAATCAATATAAGCATTTTGTTGGACTTAATGATAAAATGGAACTTTAATGCATATATATATAGCATACATGAAATACAACCACACATATATATATATATATGATAGGTGTGATGATACCCTATGATCCAGCCGTATGTTTTGAAACAAAGCCATGGCGCTGCAAATTCTTCCGCAAGTCTCGCTGGATCCAGACTGCCTGTGGTGCCCAACCGCAGGACTTTTGGGTCTATCATGAGATATCTATTTATATACAATTCATAAATACGTCTACAAACTAAATGTAACTATATAAATAATTATATATAATATACCATATCACTATCCTGCATATTTATATATAGATAGATAGATAGATAGATAGATAGCTTGTAACTGGTGGGGGAGATTACCTTGTACGTTCTGGTCCATTGATCTTCACCATTGTTGGCTCCCACTGTATCACAAAGGCGAATCTTTCCAAACAAACTCCAAGCCATTCGTTTTAACAAAGAAATACTCGACAAAAAAACATGTCCAGGATCCAACAGGTCGAAAGCCATGGGACATCTGGATCCTTCAAACTCCCCGAAGCCGCGCCAAGAGGCATCTGCATCAGCCACGCAGAGTGCCAGAATCTCCACCGCCATGACCTGCGGCGATTAACGTTCCCTTCCCCAAGATACCACCAGTTACCACCATTGATGAGGCTGGCCAATGAGGCTCTTTGCATGTGCTCGTCTTTGTTAGTAATCCAGAGCATAATCTTCCATTTCTTCAACAAAACCATTTAAACCCATAGGTATTTACTCCGAACATCTTCAAAAAGTCAACATCAGAAAATTCTTGCGTTGGCAATTCAACATCTTAAGGTCTCATCAAAATTCCTTGCTAATTCAAACACATATCACATATAAGATGATATATAAGATTAGATAAGATTATACAATATTATGTAAGATTATATTAAGATTATATTCGATTAATATTGTATGATATACATATATTTAATATTAGATGATATATCATATATTTATATAATATATATTTCCTCATTTGGGTTTGTCTGAAAATAGTGTACCCCTACACCCAATGGTTTTGCTGATCATTATCCCTACTAAATGGCTATTTCATTGGGGGTATACCCCATTTTCAGACATACCCACATGGTGATTCTTGAAAATCAAAACAGCTGGTAAATGGATGTTCATCCCACTAAAAATGGTATTAATAGGTATTGATCCATACCCATATTTCCTCATTTTCTTTGCCCAAAAGATCCACAAAAACCCCCTTTCCAGGTCCCCCGCCGGCAGCAGAGAACTGAAGCCAATGAGCCCGAAGCCCGCCAGGTCGTCCAGCTGCGCCTCCTGAAACTCCGAAACGAGGCTTGCAATGGTATACCCGGCCTGGTCAACATAGAAAAAGCTATTGAACATGGCCCATTTATAGTGGATTGACCCATTGAAAATGGTGATTTTCCATAGTTTTTACCCACATAGCTATTGAACATGGCCCATTTATAGTTGATTTACCTATTAAACATTGATAACATGGTGGATCTTTCCATAGTTATGTAAACGTTTACCAGAGGGTATATATAACAAATAATCGAAGTGAGATGTTTTTTTCATGAGATAGTTAAATTTATATGTATACTGTAGATGTGCAGGAACCCGGAAATCAAGAGAAAACATGTAAGAAAGACCTGGTTACCCTCTGGTAAACTAACATAACTATGGAAAATCACCATTTTTAATAGGTAAACCATCTATAAATGGCCATTTTCAATAGCTTTTTGTATGTTTACCAGGCCGGGTAATGTATGTCAATGAAGTAAACCCAGCCAACTTCAGGAAGGAATCCCTTGGATCATGCGGCCACTGATTCCCCGAATCCAAGAAACCATCATTCCATTGTGAAGTCACTACGTGAGGTCACTATAATTCATTCAAATCCAATATATATATATATAGATATATATCTATTCATTATATATATATATCCTTATCTATATCTCTCTCTCTATATATAATATATATATAGATATATCTATTCATTATATATATATCCTTATCTATATCTCTCTCTATATATAATATATATATATATGAGTATATATATATATACTTATAATTATATATTTATAATATAGACAGTTGGAAAGATGGGACAAACTTATCAACCATAACCCATCCAGCGCAGCCTCCTGGTCACTCGGCCGGCGTCTGGGTGTGGCCATGCCAATGCCCAGGCTCAAGAGGATGGGCGACGTCAGGGAGCCTGACGTCGCGGCGGCAATGGGAGTCCCATATTGGAACAAACCATAGTGAACAAACCATGGTTACCCTCTGGTAATTTAACATAGCTATTGAAAATGGCCATTTATAGTGGATTTACCCATTAAAAATGGTGATTTTCCATAGTTACGTTAGTTTACCAGAGGGTACTTCATATATGGAGTTGATATAAGTTGATATAACGACCATAGTGAAACCATAGTAAAACCATAGTGAACCCATAGTGATACTGTGGATGGTTGTAAAATCCTGCACCACCTTGGATGGTTGAAACAGTTGAAACCCTACAAATAATGGGATAAACCATCTATCGACTGGTGCAGGATTTCGAAACCATCCACAGTATCATGGATTGGTGAACAAAGCACAATGATACCATAATCTTATGATAGTGTGTAAATATGATCATGTATGATGTATAATTGTATGATGTATGTATATATATATACATGATATACAACCATATATATAGATATATAATGTGTATCAAATATACTGATACCAAATGATATGATATGACAGATACTGTAATACTAAATAAGCATTTTGTTGGGCTTAATGATATAATGGGACATAATGATATGTGATGATACCCTATGATCCAGCCGTAGCTTCTGAAAGCAAGTATGAATGGGCGTTGGTTTAGGGGGTTAGCCGTATCATCTAAGGCAGTGTTTGGATCCAAAGGGATACAAATTAATGATTTAATGATTTGGTATACAATGATATAATGAAATATGCTGTAATGATGTAACGGGATATATATATATATATATGTATAACTATATATATATATATATGTAATGATCAATAACCATTCTATTGAAGCGGTGGAGCGGTTGGGAGCTATGTGTGCAGTATCCATATTCCCTAGGTTTTTTTTTTACGCCATTCCCAACGGCATTTTAGTTGGAGTTACAAAATGACACAATGGGAAAATGTACAAAATAAATACAAGAATAATTCTAATATGTGAGAACATATCTATAAGATATGGTTTGGCAATTGATAGTCCGATGGTGAACCCCAGCAAAAATTCCTGTTTTTCCAAACTTTCTTCCGAAATCACATGCTACACAGTAGCTACACAGTAGACTCAGCTGTGCACCAATAAATAAATCCAAGTCAAAATCCGGATATGACAACCTGATTCGTTTACCACATGGGTTTGCCTGAAAATAACGAGGGTGAAGAATAGTTTTAGGATTTTTGTTTTGATGAGGTTTGGGATTTGTTTATTTCTTTCCTGGTACCATTTACCTAGCAGTCGCAACAGTTTGGAACTAGAGCCTGTCATTTTGCATCGTATTTGCTACATGTTGGCATGATCACCTTCCATTTGCATGGTGTTTGTTACATTTTGGAATGTTCACCTCTCATTTTGAAAGGTATATTTGCTACATGCTGGCACTTCAAACGTTCATGTGGGTTTCTTCAGGGTGTCATTTGGGGTATCTCTAGGGTTGCTTTAGGGTTTCAATCAGGGTTTCTTTAGGGTTTCACTTAGGGTTTTAGGGTTTCTTTACGGTTTCATTTAGGGTGTCTTTAGGGTTCCATTTAGGGTTTCTTTAGGCTTTCATTTAGAATTTCATTCAGGGTCTCTTTAGGGTTTCATGCAGAGAGTTTCTTTAGGGTTTCATGCAGAGGGTTTCTTTACGGTTTCACTTAGTTTCATTTAGGGTTTCTTTACGGCTTCATTTAGGGTTTCTTTAGGGTTCCATTAGGGTTTCTTTAGGCTTTCATTTAGGATTTCCTTTAAGGTTTCTTTAGGCTTTCATTTAGGGTTTCCTTTAGGGTTTCTTTAGGGTTTTCATTAAGGGTTTCATTCAGGGTTTCATTTACGATTTCATTAAGGGTTTTTCTAGGGTTTCATTTAGGATACAAACAGAAGAGAATAAGGCAAACGAAAAAGAAAAGCTGGGAGACAGTGAAGAAAGGAATCAAAGAAGCAGAGGAGCAGGAAAAAGTAGAGCAGGAAGAACGCATGACTGCAGAAAAAGTAGAAGTAGAAAGGCATAGAAGCAGAAAAGCAGAAAAGCACTGAAGCAGGAACAGCAAAAAGCGGAAAAGCAGAGAACCGGAAAATTTCAGCAAGAAAAGCAGAACAGCTTTTCAAATCAGGAACATCAAAGACACAGGGAATCCATATGGCAGTGTGTCAAAACCAATAGTACCCCTGTAGTTCACATCAAAATAGCTGGTTTATGGATGTTCATCCCCCTAAAAATGGTATTAATAGGTATTGATCCATACCCATATATATATATATATATATGTACAAGGTAGTGCCCCATAAATAGTTAGCTAAGTTGGTTTATAACTCCCATAACTATGGTTTATGGTACCTATAACTATAGTTAATGGGGTTTATAAACCATCTTATAACTGGGGGGCCCCAAAGAAACATCTTCAAATCAACAGCCCTCACGGTCCCCGCACCGATGGTGGCATGGCCAGAGTCCCAGGCGAAGCCCAGCACGGAAGACATGGAGCTTCCGCCGTGGGCCTGAAGGACGGTGCCTCTTTTTGGACCCGGGGAGCCCCAAAAATCGCTAGAGTTGGTAACTTTCATATATAAGTATGTAAGTATGACCACATTATATTGGTCATGAGTACTATGACCATATTACTTTAGTATATATATATGTATATATATATATATGTATATCTATACAATTATATATATAACTGCATATCTGTATATATATATGTCACCACTGTCCAAATATGCCCAGCACTGTCCAAATATATGGATATGGTTGTGTCTAAAAAACAAACTAGTATGCCAATCGAAAACAAACGGGATCCAGCATGTTCATCGACGCCAAGCAACGCAGGCAACGCTCCTGAAGAGGGAAAGAAAAGGGCAACACGGGGAAATTGATGGGAAAAAACATGAGACAAATAAGCGGTATATTGATGTTTGACTTGATGTATTTTGCAATAATTTGGAGTCATACAAGGTGGGGCCCCCGTTTACGAAATCGCTAAGTAGGTTCTCATAACTCCGATTTCACTATGGTTTTTGGTAGATATATCTATACTAATGTCAACACCGGATTAATAAACCACCCCCCTATAGGTCTAGGTAGACCTTGTGATGCACCCCTGAATAATAAGCACCTTCTAAACCATAAAACTTTGGATATGGCTTACGTCAATTAGATCTTCATAGAATTCCATTGGATTTGATAAGATTTGATTGTGAAAAACCCATGGATCAGAAAGGGGGTTGATTAATAAGGGGCAAACCCTGGTTATTATTAATGGGGGACATGGGCTCATTTGGGAGCTATCCAAACTGATGATTTGTATAAAGAATTTAATTAGAAACCGATCATTTGGGGAATAGTTGATTTTTGAAATTTTCAAGGATCAACTTAAACCTTAAGTATAACAATGATGAGTTCTGAGATTGATGAGATAAAAAGAATTGGAAATAAAAAAATGTTGGATAAAAAAATGAAATTTCAGCACTGGTGGTTTATTAATCGGGGGTATGCCAAAGTAATTATTAATCTGGGGGGACTGCCTGTTTTTAAATTACAGTTTTTTTGTTTGAGGATGAGTTTGATTAATAACGGGATGTTGATTAATCCTGACTTGACATTATACTATTCTATACTTACTATGGTTTATAAACCAACTGAAATAACTTCACAGTTACTGGGCCTAAAGAACAGTAAACCTTCACATCACATCAGGCCAGTTCGAGAGTGTAACTCCCATCATCCACAACAGGATTCCCAGTGAGGGCCGAGATGCAACAGGAGGGTCAACAGGAGGGCAATCACCAGCCATCTCTTAATGCTTTGCCTCCAAATGAGCCGTATGCCTTATTCACCGCCAAGAGCTGCTAGAAAAAAGATGGCTGGAATATGTGGTATACTATATATATATATATATGTATATATACCAGTATGTATATATGTATATATTCTGCGAGTATGTATCTAAATATCGAATGATCATGTAAAGATGTGTCAATCTCATATACAACTCACATAAGCAACGAAGGAACGTCTTTTTGCCCCAGGAGAAATCACGGGTGTGATCATTGACGGCTTCATGTGTGCCATGGGGTATGGCCTTCCCACTATCATTGGGTATTACCCTCTGGTTATTTAACAGTTTGTCATGGAAAATCACAATTTTTTATGGGTACACCATCTATTATAAATGGGCCATTTTCCATGGCTATGTTAAATAACCAGAGGGTATATGGTGTTATTATGTACTACTTATATATGCTGGCATATGCTGGCTCTATCAACCCCTAATGTATTGATGACTATCCAGAATCACACATGTGCCGGCAATGGCAAATATATGGCTTGTTAGTCCCATAGTAGTCATTGCTTCAGAGGGGATCCTCTAGCAACGGAGATGGTCCTCCAAGCACTCAAATCAGCAATCAACTGAAACATATCATTTCTGGGTAAATTATAATATTTCACTAACCTGAATTAAGGCCATCTGGGGATGATTCCCCTTATTAACCATGATTTCCAGTGAGGTCGTAGTGAGGTCGTTATAATTTACCCAGATCATTTGGGCATGAGTCCAAATTGGGTACCCTTGGGTACCCCTAAAAGTTGAAGCCGAAAAACAAATGTGACCAGTTGCGATCATATTTCCAGGCCAACTTTTCGAGTTGGTGACTTATTTCAGGCTTACTATCTATGTATATATATATATATACATATGGGTTACTATTCCACTTACTGGGTTATATATATATATGTATATCTGGTTGGTGGTTTCAACCCCTCTGAAAAATATTAGTCAGTTGGGATTATGATTCACAATATTTGGAAAATAAAAAATGTTCGAAACCATCAACCAGAGATGTATATGGGTTATATGGCTATGGATCAATACCTATAAGTACCATTTTTAGTGGGATGAACATCCATTTACCAGCTATTTTGATGTTCACCAGGGGTACAAGGTTTGACACACTGCCATATATGATTATATATAAAGGTGACCTATTTCGGGGTTACTAAGTTACTACCACTGGCATCCAAGGTGCATCCCAGAAGGCTGGCCAGAGCGACCCCCAGGCTTAAAGCCAGCAGTAGGCGAATGGGCCGTTGCACCAAGGCACACAAGAGCCTGCCAGAAATCACGGAACTGCTGCGAATATTTTCGGGAAAACGTAGGGAATACTGATGTGAAGGGGGTGAATTGGATGATTATTTCTATAGTTATGGAATGTTATGGATTGGATCAGTTATATATAATCAACAACTTACTGCTGCGAAACGTAGGGAATAGTGAATTTAGTGAATGGGGGGAATGGGATGATTGTTTGTAGTTATGGATTGGATCATTCCCCCCATTCCCTATGTTTAGCAAAAGTCAGACAAAAAAAGGAAGCGAGGGTCAAATATCAGGATCGAAGCGCGATATTTTGGGGAATTGCTACCCTACATATTCAAATAACACCAACCGATTCTGCAAAAGACAGGGTACAATATATAAAATTACCCCAAAAATGACAATGACCATCATCGCCCCCTCATAGGGTTTGTCTGGAAACAGGGTGTATCCCCCAAATGTGGTGGTGAATCACAATATTTTTATTTAATATTGCCAATAAAATTGCCATAAATGAGCGAGACTGTTACAGTCGACAATGTGAGTGCCATAAATGAACAAATTTCCCAATTCTGGGACAGACCCAGGTATCATATGCCTGTATATCCGATATAATTAAATCCCATTATTAAATTATATCCAGAAAATAGAGAAAACCATAGCCAGTATTCACTGCTATGATGCTGTGTAGGCTATTATCTCCAGTGATTTTGTTTTACCGTATCCATTTTTGATTTGAAAAATTGATGTTAAGTGCCTAGTCTCCATTGCTCCAGGTCACGGAGACTCGTGGCGGTAGACCCGTGCCATGGCTGCCTCTTGAAGAACCTGCGAAGGAAAGGTGAACCGCTGTGGAAGGTGAGCCCCGGTGATTATGGGTGGTTAAGAAATGGGGAAAAGACACCCTAAAAAAAGGGGTCAACTGAAGAAGAATCAATATATTTATATGGATTTTAGGAAATTCATGCATAATATATATATATATAATAATAACAATATTAATAATACTAATTAATAACAACAATTATAATTATTATTATATTATATATAATCTTATATATAATATAATATAATGTGTTCCCGAATAGAATTGAAAATGACAGAAACGGAAACAAAGCAACTGCATCAGTACGTCTGCACCTTTTGCTATGCAGTTGGCTTTGCGGCTGTGTTTCTGTCAGATGCCAATTGCATCTATCACAAAATGGTTTCACAGAAACTCTGAAATGCAGTGGTGGTGTCACACGTCAAAAACCACCCAACCCGCCGGAGCGTTCAGCTCGCGCAATAATGAAGGAAAAACAGGGTTGTAGGTGGGAAAACACCACTGTACACCAGAAAGTCAGCCGCAACCACCTGGCTCCAAAGGACCTTAGGTGGCATAATGGTCGGTCTTACGACGTTTCGAATTTTCTGAAAAGGTAGGGGCGCGCATCTGGTCATCCAGAAGAGCCCACAGGAAGCGAAAATGGGAAAAGGCCTCTCTCACTGGTAGTTGTCGATCAGGACGA
>Ga0126342_10015217_pt1 | contig 13499 bp, 14 predicted proteins | sample Cyp1metagenome_FD_92528 | JGI IMG/M metagenome (GOLD analysis project Ga0126342, IMG submission 92528) | Coral microbial communities from Lord Howe Island, Old Settlement Bay, Australia - Cyphastrea 1 metagenome | ecosystem: Host-associated > Invertebrates > Cnidaria > Coral ...
TATCTACTTCCTTTTCTCTACATATATATATATATATATATACGTATATAGATCCACATATGTATGTATATGCATATATATATATATATATATATATGTACACATGTGTACATATATGTAGATATATACATGTTTAATTATATATTATGTATATATATATATATATTATGGTCCAGCGTTGCCACCCCCCCCCGACAGTACCACACCCCCACCACGCAACAGGGGGGGACATACAGACATACATACATACATACATACATACAAACATACATACATACATACATACATACATACACCATACACAGACAAACATACAAACATTTCATACACATACCCACAAACACACATACACACATTACATACATGAATGCATGCATACATACATATATATACCTACCTACCTCCATCCATACATTCCATTCCATTCCATTCCATTACATACCATACCAAACCATACCATATATACATACCACACATCATCAACATCCCAAACACCCCACCACCACAGGCCACAGGGGGGAACCACAAGAAGCAAAACTGAACACCCATCCCCATTGGGGGGCTGGCCGACACGGAACCATATATATATATATGTATATGTATACTTTTCCATGAAGTGGCACGATACTTAGAAACAAATCGTGGCAGGACCATGATGAGCCCCAATCCTATCCAGTCTGCACAGCCTCCGCTGCAAACAATACTTTCGTTGAGCCACAAAGGCACCCCGCTTAAATCGCATGACCCGCTGTTGAACAGTTGGGTCTGCCGCGCTGTGGTGAGGAGGTGGCAACAAGGTGACCACAAACATGTCTACCCTTTTCAAATGGGATGTTATTCTGTACCCGAAGCTGCAATCATTTCATCAGCACCAGCTATTTCGGAAGCAATTTGTCTGGGATATCTTTGATTCATCCATGCTTTGTCTACCTGTGACTTCTTCCTGTCGGCTTTAAGAAGACAACTGCATGATAAAATACCTACCTTTAAGATATCTTAAGTATTCTTAAGTGATCTTGACTAATAGCCAACCAATCTCATGCTTGACTTGAATCTCTGCCACCAGTCCCGACCACAAAAACATATTGGGGCGACATTGCACCAAGCCGACAGTGCTGTGCTGGCCCGGGAGTTCTTCATCGGCCGTCATCGGCCTATGTCGCATTCATCATCCTATTGATGGGTACTGGTTCAGCTCCAATGGCTACAGTCGAACTTATTCATCTGCGTACCCCATCAATGGATTGGTTTAAGGGAAAATCTACAGGAAACCATGGTTTTTACCATCAAATATAGGGGTTTCCTGTAAATTTTCCCATCATCCAATTCTATGAACCCCACCAACGTTTGCACTAAGAAGCATATGGCTTGGTAATCTTTCCCACGGCTACACCTCTTGATGCTGCAACAAAGTGCCAAGCACTTTAAAGTGCCCACAAACAGCTGAGTCAACTACCTGCATTGTGTTACATACCAAATACCAAATAGACGTTTTGTCAATCTCATCACGGTAGCTCCACAGATGTACGGGTCTGCTGCTGTCCTGTACCGTCCTGTATACCGTAGTGTACCGTCCTGTATGTAGCATGTGTATGTGAAGCTTTCCGCACATTTCCGCACCATTTCTCACCGGAAGAGATTGTGTTTTCCAAAGCATTTTCCCAACAGGTGAAACTCAACAAAATCTGTAACCTTTGGTACACGGGGGACGTTAGTTACCGTTAGTTACTTCTTATGTCTATCCCCGAGAAGTCTTGGGAAGATCTCCAGGGGCCAGCGAAAAGGACAGCCGAAAAACACAGTACATTGTGACAGCGCAGCCTCAAACTGGCCCAGTTCGGCCCCTCAGACGACGAGCAAGCCCCTGTCACACCAATTGTTCGCTTCATATAATATATGGTTTGATGACCAACAAAATGCCAGCATACATTATGATAAAATAAGTAGCTACCGACATTTTTATATGGTTTCAAATGTATATATATATATATATATAATATATAATAATAATAATACTAGTAATAATAATAATAATAATAATATATATATATATGTTTGATGAATTTCGGAGAATGGTCAGGCCGCTGCCCTCCGGCCATCCGGGCTCAGAAAAAAAACTCTTGGCACAGTGGCAGCATCTGATAGGAGCCCATTCCTGTGTCTATCATCACAAAGGTCTAAATCTATACATATGTAGCGTTGACATTTAACTATATAGATGTGCTTTTCCCAAAGGGTGAATGCACATATAATCACATATACACATATCTATTTAAATATATATATATATATTATATACACATACTTGCACGACATTATCAATATCTACAATATATACATATGGAATTGTGTATGTACATGCATACTTATATAATGTGCATGAATATATGGAGGTGTATTGAAAAGGCATGTGCATTGGACATGTATGTGGATGGGTGTGACACTGCATGTCTGTCTATTTGTATATAATTATATATATATACACATACAGAATATATACACAAATGACATGTCAACACATACAATTGCAAACAAAGCTTCAGCAAGGAAGCCACTCACTATGTTCCTCACGTGGCTAAGCCGGCCAAAATATTTGACTATTAAGAACTACTAAGACGCATTGGCACACATTAAAAATCTGGGTTTTGCTCACCCTGATTCTTGGAGAATCTTTCGTTTGAAGTATACACCAGGGCTTCTATGCCCGCGCTCGAGGCCTGGGCGCCAGCGAAAAACGGGGAGTCTGCGTCACGTGCGACGGATGGCCCCAGCTTGGCTGGTGGCGCAACGGCGAGTCCTGGGTCGGCCATGGCGCAAGCCATGAAATGGGCACCACAAGGAACCAGTGGACATGAGTGGACCACCTGTTCACCCATGGAAAGATATGGAAGATACCCTGGTAATTTGACAGCTACTATATAAATGGATATAGATGGCCTTTTTAGTTCGATGAATCCCTGTGGCCCTATGAAACATGATGATTTTCCCTGGAAAACGGTTGAAATTATCGCTAATCCATGTTGGGACATGGCCCTCTTGAAATTAACGGTTGAAGATGGGCGACACCACAAAACACTCCCTCTGACCCATCCTGACCCTTCCTGCAGCCTTTCCTGCTTCAGTCGTAGTGGTGGACGACATGATGGACCACATGATGCGTTTCGTAGGAACCTGCAGCATTATAACTCTATACTGACTGTATCTCTCCTGTCCTTCGTTAGTCAAACATCTCCATTTTTTGTCACCTAATGGCAGCTGTATTAGCAGCTATATCATTATATAATATATATATATATATATATATATTATAATATATATATATATATCATATCACCCCAATGTCACCAATTCTTGCACCTTTTTTCAGTCTGAACCATCGCCCAACAACAACAGAAAATACTGATCATCATCGACATCATCGCCATCATCAGCATCAGCATCACCTGAAAGCAGCGTCAGCGTGGCCGCCACTAAACAAACCTGCTACTTTCCCATACTTTCACTAGAATCACTAGAAATTGCCCCAATGCCGCCTCCGTGGTGGAGAGCACCTCCGTGGTGGTAAGCACCACCATCGTGCACCACATGGAACTCGCCATGTGCCGCGCCACCAGCGCCACCAGCGTCACCGGCATGGCAACCCAATTGCTCGTGGGAGCAGCACCAGGACTTCCTTGCGTGGGAACCAAGGAATAGGAGATGTTACCCTCTGGTAATCACAATTTTTAATGGGAAAATCCACTACAAATGGTCATTTTCAATAGCTATGTTAAATTACCAGAGGGTAGGATAATTTTAGGATCATCCCTCTATAGTGTTGCTTACCCTCTGGTATCATCAAAAATTGCTGCTAGGACATCTCAATATGGATGGGCATATACTTTACGGGGAAACTTTACGGGGAAAATGATCTATTTTCTAGTACCATGTTTGAATGCCATCGGGGATATATATATATAATTATATATATGGATATGGCCCCTTCCCCCCAAAAAGAACACAATAATAGTGAACGGGTGTTTTGTTTGGGGGGTATTGAAGATTCCGCCGAAGGGATTTATCATCCCGGCTGCTTCAGACCCAGCATATCCCAGCGATATTCGGTCCCAAGGTTCTTGCCGACAGACCAACCAATGTGCCGATTCTCCAAGCCTGGGGTCATGGGATGGTCATGCCATCAGCACAAGAGTCTGAGGAAAACTGCACGGTAGACTCCGCTGATTGATCTGACATGGTCCGAAATTGGGCTTAGACAAACCCAAAGCCAGTAATTGTCTAAATCATTATATAGTTCGAATTAATTGCAAGACGTTTCAGTATTCCTCACTGATATCAAATGATTATCATTTCCATTCCACAAATCCAGAATTGGGTCGGTGCCTGCATGGCAATCGTAGGGAGCGCTCACGTAGCCGTGGCCATGCACAGCCTGCCAGGTCCAATAGCCGTTCACCTTCACATGTTTCCAGACCTCAGCGTTGAATCGGAGAAAATCCCCTTGGGTGGGCATTACCTCTGGAAACAACTGGGAAATATGTGGGACATTGTGGGACATATCTGGGACTTGGAAAAATAAGGAACCATTTCATGGGATATTACGTGGGGGTTGTCCATTGTCAATGAATTGAATGGGAAATAAGTTCCGTTAATCTGGCAATCCCTTAAACAAATGATTGAGTGGTGCTTTGGGTTGGGCTTATGCGATTCCCAGAGTGTGACTTAATCAGTAGCGGCCTGGCATGTTACAACAGGAAAACCGAATCACACACACATATATATATATAGGATTGGATTAATATCGGATTAATCGGATAAACGATGATTTAGCCAAGTGACTACTACAGCAATAAGAGATGCAATAAGAACATACTAAAGGATTATCTCATTATCTTTGGCAAATCCAGGAAAATACCCCTGGGAGAACCCTGTACATCAGATTGCATCAGCCTGTTTCAATGGCGCCCTTGAGGGGCTGTTTCAACTATGGTAGAATGGCACACGGAAATGGGACCGGGAGAATGGCGACATGGTTTGAAGCCACTGAACCAACCATTCAGATGCTAGCTCCGGGGTTCATCCCAGTCATCTAGTCATCCAGCACCTCTGGAAAACAACGAGCTATAACAGCTCTCTCACACCCTGTGTTTCAATGTTTTACACAGCTCTATGCCCCACAAAACTTAGGATTGAAGAAAAAGGCGGCATATAGAAGATGATTATAACATGAAATTTGGCCATAAGATACCAAAAATAATCATAAATATTGGTTCCCTATGGACTTCACATATGGTTTCCATATGGTCTCCCATGTGCCATCTTCGTTGTGAGCTGCCATCCCGGCGCCAGCATCAACGCTCGGTGGCTGTGAGCCTTCGCAACCTTTGCCTTGCCTCGGTGGCTTCTAAAATGGGGGGATCCAACAGCTGATTTGGGGGGTAACATGGAATATCATGGAATAACCCTCTGGTAAATTAAGATAGACCCCTGCCAAATGGGGTTGGATTTTTTTAGTTGCTAAAATTGGCAATATCCAGGGAATAAGTTAATCTACTAAGGATATACCCTCTGGTAAACCTTTACATAGCTATGGAAAATCACTATTTTTAATGGGTAAATCCACTATTAATCACCATTTTCAATAGCTATGTGGCTGTTTACCAGAGGGTAACATGGAGTAACCCTATAGGAAACCACTTAGTGTCCATTTCAACTTCCTGGAAGTCTGGATTGAAAATTCACATGGACATCTCTATATTGTTAAAAATATATAAAAATATGACGTTGCTGGAGCATTTCATCCTTCAGCGCCGCAAAAAGCCGCAGAATGCCATGCATTTTGCGACTAAAAGGAGCCCAAAAAATCGGCGAGTTGCTTGGTGCAGCACCAGTGCTTCTTCGAAGGAGACCAGGCTCCTAAGACCCGTTGCGGCTGCAACACTGGGGGTTATCCCATATTGAATGGGGGACATGTAATGTTATGTCATCTCCATAATAGATATAATATATATCTATTATATGAAGATACTTGATGCACATATACATTTACAATCATATGTATATCCATATGTCTATATATATATATATACACACTATACTATATTGAACTGTGAAATGTATGGATGGATGGATGGATGGATGGATGGATGGATGGATGGATGGATGATGGGTTAGTGTGATCAGCGAAGCCCTGAGAGAAAGTTCCCCTTTGATTTGTAGATGGCATGCTGATGGGTTGCCAACTCCTCTCGGAATATCAAGGAAATGAGCCAAATGGTAACTGTAAGAGTAATGACCCCTCTTACATGGGACATCATTTGACAGAGTTGGATTGTGATAAAACAATGCAATTGATTCCTCCGTCAATTCTGAACCAACGACTTTGATTTTTTCAGGATCACCCATGCCAAATCAAATTGCCCGCCATACTGTAAATGAGGTGTTTATAAACCCTGATCTTGTAACTTGTATATTCTTTAAACCCAAGGGTGCCAAACACGTAACACCTATGCAGCTCGTGGATTTTTCAGGGCATTGCAACAATGTCCTTTTTTGGGAAAATAATTAGATTGGCCGGTCTGGCATACTGTTTATCATCATTGAACTGCTGGTTAAAGTTTTTTTTGGGTGGAAGCCCCTGTATAACTCAACCAACCAATGGAAAAGGGACATCTGTGAACCCCATTAAATCCCCGATACTTTCATTTTAATGGGATTCCATTGTTTTTTATAGGATTTTAATTATGGAATTTCATGGGATTTTAATCTATGCGTGGTGATTGCATGAGGGATTTGCACCAGTTTAAAATTATCCCAAATCCGATCAATCATTTGTAGGGATGCCATGGAGAGAGAGAGAGAGAGGGAAAAAAACGCCTTTAAGAGGAACTTTAGAAAATGATATTTATTCACCCTAACTTATTTATTATGGAAATCCAATCCCAATAAAATCCCATAAAAATAAAATTCCCTTAAAATCCATAAAATCGGCCGTAAAATCCGCATAAAATCACTCTAATCCCACAAAATCCTTTGAAATAATCCCCTCGCAATCCACATAGAAATCCCCATCTTTGGCCCTGAAACCATGAGTGAGTTTTGGCCTAGGCACGGAAGAAGTTGCTGAGCGCAGCATTGCAGTCAAAGGGATCACGGCCCTTGGCGTGGACTTCGCAGCCAGCGGCCTGACATTTTTGAGCAGGGTAATTATATAAATAATATTGTAAATTGTAGATGTTACATGCATATATATATACATATATATACATGTATATTATATATATACGGTCTGCATATGCACATTGCAGATGCAAGCAATATATTTCTTTTCTTGAAGGACATGGATGGTGACAGTCAAGTCTTGGCATAGCCAGGCCATGAGATGAAGTGACATCAACCAGTGGTTTCCTCTGGAATTTCCTGGGGCCTGGTGTGTACATGTCTTTTCGGGTTGGTTTAGACAGGAAACCCCCATCTTCAATCGAAAAGACCATTGTTTCCTATAGATTTCCCTGCGCATCATAATATATCATAATGATTGTAAGAATTCAAATCCATTGCAGGTCTCCCCAACCTTTTTGGTTCCCCTGGCACGCCAACATTCTCCGGTCCCCAAGGGCCACTCCCGGCCACTCCCCGTCCGCGCTCCTCGATGGTGCAGGCGCGGCAAATGTCGCAATCCACCTGCACCTTGCTGTAGGCCAGGGCGCACTTGTTGCTCTTGGCGCCGAAGACATTGTTGGCCACCCAATGGATTCGATCCTGATGACCAAAACATCCCGAAAAAATCCATAGGAAAATTCGATGTATCCCATGTCCCCGGGTTGCACAGGGTTGCACCTCTATGCCTTTGGGAAACAACTTGCCGTTGGTTTAGTTTTGGAGCCTTTGTCATCTGGAAGTCCCATCTCAAATCTTTGGATGGAAATCCTGCACCAGTTGGTAGATGGATGGTAGATGGGTATAGACTATAGATGGTTCATCATGGTTTATCCCAATAAATTCCCATGACTTACAGTGTTTCATAGGAATCCCAATAGTTATATATATATACCCTGCCTAGTGCAGAATTTCGCAACCACAGTATCTCATATCGATCATGGAGGTCCTGAACTGGCTTCCCCTTGTCAAAAAATAGCGGTAAGTTGGATGATCTCTTGCGCCCCAGCATGGCACTTTAGGAAAGACGTTCCATGTTTTAAGCAATCCTCAAGTTATGATACCCTCTGGTAAACTAACATAACTATCGAGAATCACCATTTTCAATGGGTAAATCCAGTATAAATAGCCATTTTCAATAGCTATGTAACAAATTACCAGAGGGTAAGTTGTGATGGTTGAAACATGTTGAAACCATATCCTCCAATCTATGATGGGTTCTCGACCGTGGTTTCCACCCCATGAGACGCCGAGTATCGGAGCATTTGGAGGTTTCGCCACCCACGGTGCAGGTGGCATCACACTTCATTGGAGAAAGGGTGGTCCTGCGGCATGACCAAAAAATACATCAAGTAGCTCCAGAAAGAGGATAGAAAAGGTTCACTTTACCATACCTTACCATTTTAGACTTTGGATTTGACTTTTCTATTTTTGTGGGCTGTTATACTTTGGTCGGTGGTTGTGGGTCAAATGGGGTTAACCTTCACGGGGTTGGGATAAAGAACAATCATTCCAACCAGCACTGCTTACTGCTATGACGTCTAATTCAAGAGTGTATTTACCAAACGGTCTCATGCATGCACGTCATAACATCAAAATAAAACCATCCCAGCTTCGAGATAATCGGAGCCATCAAACAAAGGGATTTCAACCTCCAACAAATCGCTTCATCAGTGTGGCAACCTGCCACTAACAACCGCCACCGCCATTAATCCTTGGATTGTTTTATATGAAGAAAAACCGACAGGACGTCCACATTGGATGGGAAGAATCCATCAATGATTGCCGGTCTAGTTTTTGCCTTGAACCAAATCTAATAAACCATATTAAGTCCATAATTCATTGGTGAAAACCTATATGCATGATTAAATCCAATTGTTTCGTGCTTAAAACTAAACCATTTTCTTGCGGTTGCCCTCTGGCCATTTCACATAGCCACATAGCTATAGAAAAAATCACCATTCTTAAACATATTATAATATTATTCAGTAACTCATCGGACAAATCGGCGATTTTTCTTAGCAATGCTTAGCACATAGTAAGATCCCACCTCTCCACATTGGGAACATCCGCAAGGCCATCCTTGGGCAGCCCTTCTGGAAATTGTCGCAGCAGTACTCTCGCTGTCTGTCCCCCCAGCTGTGCCACGCCGAGGCTTCGCCGGAGCAGTGGAACTTCACGCAGCCGCGGTTTTCGCGTTTGCAGCACCAGTCCTGGAGGAAAATACCACCACGAAATGGAAAAAATTGACCATGAAACATGGGGGAAGCCCCTGAATTTCCCTTCCAATTCTGGGAAGATGCCAAAATAAAAGGTTTTTTTCACCATTTAGACCCCCATGTTATAATGGGATATGATATAATGGTGATACCATTTCCAAAAACCATGTTTTTTTTTTTAATATAGCCATATGTTTAAAAGAAAACAAAAGGAAAGATTCAGATCATGAAACATGATAAACCTATATAAACCTACTGTTCCGGGAAAGATATCGGAAAATGATGGAACATACTATGGTATTTAACCATCAAATGGGATCCCATGGGATAAACAAATTGAACCATTAAAGGCGGGGGATGTCCATCATGACCATGTCCCGGCTCGAAAACCCCGAGAATGGACAATCTTTAGAAAGTCATCTTTCAACCCACCGGGATGGGCAGGGTCTATGTTGGCTGGGGGGAACATATCAATGTGTTTTTTTGGTCACAAAAAGCTACTTGGATGTGCTGCACCCAGGAGTCGTAAAACGTGAGTTTTTCATAACCCGTAGAGAGAAGCCAATAAATCTTAGTGAGGGTGTTCCAGAACCGAGGTATAATGCTTGATTCCCCACTTACTGACACTACCCTTTACTATGATACTATGAAAAATCATCGCAGATTAAACAAATAATCATGTAATATCATGTATACATATCAAATTAAAGTAGTAAAAACAAGACATCAGAAAACATCAAAAATCGACCTGGATGTGGCACTGTCTTTCCAGTGCCGGCTGTGTCTCCCAAACCCGACCTTCTTGGAGTCAGACCATCCCTGCATCCAGTTGGAGAAGCCTGCGACGCAGTCGTAGATCCTGAATTTGGGCCGGGGCCAGCGGTGTTTAGTGGTTACTGTAAGGTTCAAGAATAAAACACCACAGAGGCTTTGGGGGTTACCATGGTTTACCATTTAGATCCATTTAGGGGTTTAATATGGTTTAATCATGTTTAATCGAATGTTTTAGGGTTTACCTTCAATGGTTACCCCTGGAACAGGGAAGATGTAATATGATGTAATCAACCATTTAATTCGGGGTCATTTTACATCCTCCCAGTGATAGGGGTAAATAACTCGTCTATATAGCAAACTTCAACTGAGGGTTTTTGTCATTGGGTTTACCGATATGGTAAGCTGGTTGATGGTTGGGCCATCACTAAAATGTTTGCCACAATGATCCACAATGACTGAAAAAATGTCCTTTGGTCACCCGCAGCAAACCAAGTACGACTGGTGGCTGCTGCAACCAAGGAAAACGATTCAGGGGCCCGAAAATGCTGGCGGCGGAAGCACACTTGGAACAAGGTGGCAACACAGTGACCCCGCTGGTTTATGATTCTCCGGTCCAAGCATCTTTCCATGCGCATGACCCACGCCATGAACCATGTGGGCCTCTCGAGTGGAGCAAAGCTCAGGGAAACACAAGAAGGACAAATCTTGGAAAGTCAGCAAGCCAAGATGCAAAGGCAAACATACGAACACAAACCAACACAACAAAACATATCACATTCTGACTCTAAGCGTTTCTAAGCTCAGACCACACCAAGCCAATGAGACGTAACCATTTCACCAAGAAACGTGAAAGTGGTAGCTTCCATGCCAGGTGCCTGGGCATCCCTTGCGAACGTGACCTCGTGCGGGGTGCGTGCTGGCAACAGCAACATACCAGGGATGGAAAGAATTCAGGCTTTCAATTCTATAGCCAATAGATAATATATAACAATGATATGGAATGATTTATAATTATATATAATGTCTGTAGTAGCACTTTGAATCAGTTTGAACTGTGCTGTTGATGAATTACTGTATCAATCAATCGCATGTTTGCTGGGTTGTGCTCATCCATGCTGCAAAGTGTCTTCCTTGTTTCCAGTCACCAAACCTATTAGTCCAAACCCGTCCAAGTATTTCATTGGGCTGGAGAAATGCTTCATCCTGCTTAATGTTTGACACAGGATTAACAAACTCTCAGTTTATTAATAGGGTTTAGGGGTATGGAGGGATAAATTCTCATAGTCACTTATCAATATGTTTTGATATGTTTACCCGTTTGCCCAACTAAACTAATAGTCGCTTTGTTTAAAGAAAAATCCCCCGGGTTGACCGTTGCCTGCAACAAGGCTTTGGTGCATTGCTGGGGCCGTTCATTCCAGAATATCCATGTCAATTGAGATCAGCATCCGAGATGGAGTAGAACATGATTAACAAATCAATATTTATCAATATTGTTATATAATAGTTATATATATAATTATATATATACATGAAATGTGATCATAGCCAGCAGAATCTGGAATCTGTCACCAGGCCGCTGCAGCACCAGCCCTTCTTGTGGTTGGACCAGCCCCAGTACCTGCAGCATCCGGCACCCGGGCCCGGCAGGCCCGGCGCCCAGCCCGGAGAATCGTGGGATCCACAATGGGATCATGGGATAAACATGGGATACCTATTGGATAGTAATGAGATCATCATTCAATGGATTGGTTTAAGGGAAATTTTACAGGAAAACACCATGATCTTAATGGGAAAATTGATGGTTTCCGGTTAAGATTTTCCCTTAAACCAATCCAATGAATCATGGGATAAAAACGGATAAATATGGGTAGCCTTCTGGATAATCCCATGTAAAAATCCCATGATAAACATGGCATTTTGTTTGCCCCATCATGGGATAATCATGGAATTTTTATATGGGATAAATACTGGATCCGAAGGGGATGTGGCAAAGCCAATGCCATAAACCGTCCCCAAGCCCCAAGTTTGAGGCTTATGACATTGGATGTCATGCCTATAGCTGCATGACTGGGCCAAATGAGCCCTTTCTATGGTTGCTTCACTGGTTCATGGGATGGTCCAAAAATCATGGCAGCTGAATCATGAAAAAATCAAGGGCTAAGGGGATATCTCCCACAAAATATGGGTTTGTGTGGTACACTAATTATCAATTTTAGGATCCTGAAATTCACATTGAATATTCCTTCAATGGCTATAAAGGCTATTCGCCCAATAGCTCGTTACAAACATGGTCAATCTTAGATCCGTTGTACTTTATTTGCTGGGCTGGCTTGTATATATTCCAAGAACAATTGCCAAAGATTTACTATCATGTGGCTGCAAACTCTTAGTAGCTCATTGGTTCGTCATTTCATAGGTAATATATGATAATATATGTATAGTAGATACCCATGCTTCCCTAGCGGCCTCCATTCACCACCCGATTATTTGAGTACTAAGTGATTCCAGTAGTTAATGTATTATTTAGAAACAATTAGAAATTAGGAGGCGGGCATCATGAAAGTACCCACACTTGGTTGTATAATCCGGTTTATGAATTATAGATCATCAATGATATGTTATAACAGTACCGGTCAGTCCTGGGGTCATCTATCCGATTTCTTACCTCCATTTACGACCGCTTTACCCTCCGGTAATCAAACATGGCAGTAGATGATTTTCCCATTACAGTAAAACCTCCATTTAGTTTAGGGATTCCCAGCCACGTTTGATTACCAGAGGTTACCATGAATGGCTTGGCAAAGGACCAGTTGGAGAATCCGGCATTGCAATTGTAGTGGAACTGAGGACGAGGAGCAGGCACCGGGACCTCGTCTGAGACTGGCCATGAAAATCCATCGATTTTTTGGGAGTGAATACCACCCCAAAATGATAGAAATTTGGACTAAACAAATGGTAATATCTGGTAATTATTGTATATATATACACATACATACACCCCCACTATATATATATATTTATTTATATATTTATCTCTCTCTCTCTGTCTCTCCATCACCCTCTCCCAGAGTTCAGCCTTCCGGCAATATACAACTATACGTTTTTATTTTTGGGGAGGTTTTCTTTTTTAAATATTCCTTGTGGAAGAAAATATCTTAATATCATGTGAAATTGAACCATAGATTTCGTAGTCAATTGAACCTTTTCTGCATTTTTCTAATTTTGCTGGTTAATCCCTTCCTCCTAATACTAAACGTCCCCCTAATACTAAAAACAGGCATCCATCTCCAATTTCCGAAAATTTCAGTTTGGCCAATTTGACTTTTAATTGATCCCCTTTAAAAAACA
>Ga0126342_10015218_pt1 | contig 13499 bp, 8 predicted proteins | sample Cyp1metagenome_FD_92528 | JGI IMG/M metagenome (GOLD analysis project Ga0126342, IMG submission 92528) | Coral microbial communities from Lord Howe Island, Old Settlement Bay, Australia - Cyphastrea 1 metagenome | ecosystem: Host-associated > Invertebrates > Cnidaria > Coral ...
CCCGTAACGTTTTTGCCTACCTCGTTCTCGGGGTGTTCCTACCTCGTTTTACAAGCTAAATATAATGTTTTTGACAAACCGGGGTACGTCCGAATACTACTTTCCATATACGCAAATAAGAGCTGTCGCTCATATAGTGATTGTTACCTTCCCTTCAATAGGGATATTCCATGATTTCTACACCAGGAAAAACAATGATGGTAATTTACCCCACTAATATTGAGAAATGTGTGTGTGTATGTATGTATGATGGTAATAGTGTGGCAATTTTTGATAGATAATCATGGAAAATGGAATATTCAACAATAGATAGTTAGCATCATATTCCATATATGATCACAATTTTTAGCATGATCACTAAATATTCCATTTAACTATAAACCCAAAGATGGAAACACTGACTGGAATATCTTATAGATACATGGTTTAATAGTGATCACACACTAATTAAACATCATTAAAAATGGCTGACATATTCAACCAATTTTCACTAACTATGAACACTAATTAGTAATCACTAATATTGTTTTCCCATTATATAATTCTCATTTTATTATTCCCAGTTCATTCCATTATCCCCATATATGAGTGAATATAGATAGTTATCTCCATTTGGGGACAAGCTATGAGTTAGTATTACTATATATTACTATCATACTTAGCTATAGATCGCCATATTAATGTTCACTAAGCCACAAAAAGCTTCACTAACTTAGCCTATGGTCACTATCATCATATAACATATAGCAATGCTTTTCCCACGAATTCCCAACAAATTCCCATCCCAAAAACGGGGCTTGGGAACCAAGCCATGGGGGTACTCCAATAACTGGATCTGGGTAAATTATCATATTTCACTAACCGTAATTAAGGCCATTTGGGGATGAATTCCCTTACTAACCATGATTCCAGTGAGGGAGGACAGTGAGGTCGCTATAATTCTCCAATATCTGGATGGTTTTTATATGGGAAAATCCAACCCAAAAGAACATGATTTATATAGGGATACTCCTGATTTATGGAAAGCCCATGGAAATGGAAACCTGGAAACCCCCATCTATACATTAAAACCCCCAGTTATAGTAGTTCTAAACCAACTTAGCAAACTATTTGGGAACCACCTTGACGATCATCCTCATATCCCATATATCAACCCTAAGTTGGTGAATAAATCAAAATAAATCCATCGAATTGTAGATATATCTACCATAACACACATCACATCTACCTTAAAATTGTTTTTTTGCAAAGAATGAGTTGACTAAGATCTGGGTAAATTATCATATTTCACTAACCTAAAAATTGGGCCATAAAAACAGATGATTTTCCGCAATCCAACCATGATTTCCCCGTTGAAACGAAGCCATTGGAATCTTCCAAGGTTCCACTTTGAGGCGCTTCAACGGGAGGACTCCCAGCAGTTGCAAGGTCCAAGACCAGTCATGACAACTCGCAGCGGCCACGTTGAAGGCGTAGGTGTCCTGGTCAGAACAAAATCTGTGGGATTTATGGATTTTGATCATGTTTCATTGTATATATGTATATATACCCTATGGTTATGACGTTTACAGTTCGCCATGGAAGCCATGGCCCATAGAAATAGTTGGTTTACCTATGAAAAATGGTGATTTTCCATGGCTATGTTAAATAACCAGATGGTATATTTAGTTGTTCATGTATATTAATTCGGGGGTACCCTCCAAATAGTCACAATATGGTACATAAATGGTACCCTCCCAATTAAACAGCCGTTTGGGGTTTATTAATCCAGGGTTGACATTATATATATATACACTGGATGGTGGTTTCAACCATCTTGAAAAATATGAGTCAATGGGAAGGACTACTTTTCACTTTCGCAATGCTGTGCAGGTCTGCACGTGGTCTTGCAAAGGAAACGAACCCTAAAGCGACTACACAGCCCTGTACTACCCATGAAAATCAGGTTGAATTTCACTGGCATCAACAAAATCGGCATGTGCAAATCGCTGGAAAAACTCCGGCAATACATTGGAAACGGAGCTGGACTCGGCAGGGATGAATGTCCGCTCGACGTAATGGCCAATTGCTTGCCCGAGTGCCATATTCAAATGTGGCGGATACACCTTGCCTCGGGCGGTTCGAAACTGCCCTGAGGCGTCCTTTCCAATCAGCTTCTCGTGCGCCCGCGGGCCATGAGCACAGCGCCCACATCTACCTTTTGCCAGAACTGTAGCCCGAAAGTCCCACAGGCGAACTAACAGCAAAGTAGCTGGCTTGACAATAGGAGCGTGTAGCACGCACTGATCAAAGGACACGATGGACACGCACTGAAGCTGCTTAAGCATCTTCGTTGCTTTCATCGACCAAAGGCTGCATGGACATTTGGAAGCACACCATACCGGGTACTGGGGGTGTTCGCAAAAACCACACCCCCCTGTTTTTGCAAGGAGAAATAAAATATCCAAAATAAACTGCACCAAACGCGTCCCGATCAGGACCAGCCTCCACTCTCTAGCGGTCAAGCAGGGCAAACCAGTAAGATCGGTTGCTGATCTGACTGCGCGAGGTCCTTCTCCATGCATGCGTGCGGACGTAAACGTCTCGCACGGAGGGCCACCTCCGGCACCAAAAATGCGCCCGGACAACACTTGGTCTTTCCAAAAAGCCAACGATGCATCTGATGTTAAATCCCCTGCCTCTTTCTGCAAACACATGTCGACCGACAAGGCAAATACTTGCAGGCCATCCGGAAACACGTGATGCGAAATGATATCATGCAAGTCGTGGCGTCTGCGGAAACCGCTAAAGAAATGCACAAACACCAAAGTACGAATGTTCATCCTGGCATTCAGAGTTGCCAGACCGGCACGTTGAAACAACCCAGCTCCATCATGCTGTCCTTGCTCCGATTGGAAAACATATCCCTGTGCAGGATGCTCAGCACATGGAGTGTGCGATGCAAGCGTGTCACCTGAATCAACCCTGCGGCCTTGAAGGTGCATAAAAGCGGTACCAACATTCGGAGATCTGGCTAAGGACCGAGCGAGCATATCCCTGGCGTCTTGGCTACCAACTCGAGGGAGCAGCGGTCCTGCTACCCGACACGCCGGTAAAAGGGCTTTGGTATGCCACCATCCCTGCTTCTTGAGCTCATCAGTGGCCTGTTCATCAAGACGGTCAAGGGCTGCAACCTGATCATCAGCAATGGGCTGGAAACATGCCTGAAGAACTTCCAAACACCCTGTGCATGCTGTCAAGTGTTGGCAGAGCCTCATACGGCTGTGGTGCAACTTACAACAAGCAGGACACGTGTCTCCTGATGCATAGAACCGGACAATGCGACGATAGCCATGAACTCTTTGCGAATGGGTCGCAAGAGCCTTCTTGGAGGCAAACCATTTGTCACATTGATCACATTCCCAACGGGCGGAATCTTGCACAACAGGAGTCTCCTGAGCACCTACAGCAGCATAATACTCTCGATCAAACGCCTTTTGCCACACAGCATGCTCTGCTTGGGATTGACGATACTGGCAACTCTTGCGAAGGGCGGATTTGACTCTACCCTTCCAAGCATAATCTGTCTGGACTGCTAAGATCCATTGCTCAAGGGGACTATCTGGGTGAAGTCCCCACTGCGGGCCATAGAAGGTGCAAAACCATTGGAATGACTCAATCAGCAATGCAGTCCAGGTGCCAGCAATGTCACGGGTGTGCCAAATTAGCTGCCACAATGCTACCGGACACTGTTGGATCAAACGAGAGAAATATCGCAATCTGGCAGCATGTAGACGATCTTGCGGTGTTTCCAGGCCGACCAAACCACCAAGAGTAGCCACATCAAACAGCCTGGGTGGGAATCCTTTGGTAGCTCCCCTGGCTAAGGAGCACAAGGGCTGACGAACCGAGTTGGTCCATCTGTCAAGCTCTGCTGGCTTGATGGAACTCCATGTATGCACATTGTACATATGCCTTGACAGAGCGAGCGAACGGAAGACCTTGATCTTGGCAGTTGTGGACACATATGGCTTGCTGAAAAAGGATTTAGCAAGGGATCCCCAACTGGCTTTGGCTCCATGCGCTCGAGTTTGAATCTCCTTCGCAAGACATCCACCTGCTTGAAGCCAAGTGCCCAAATGACGGTACGTCTGCACTATTCGCAAGGCAAACTTGACTCCATATTGTGTCCATTGCAGAATGTGCCCTTGAGCCATGAGTTCCTGCTTCAGCGCACGAGAGCCCCTTCCTTGCACTTGCCACAGCATCTCTGTTTTGCCAGGGTCATAATTGAGCTGCAAGCCACGTCGGTGAGCGGCAACATGCATGGCAGCCACCACATGCTTGGCGACTTCCTGCAACTGCTGTAAATCATCAGCGTGGATGGCCACCGCGCAGTCATCAACGAAAGAGACATCTGCAAAACCGTTTGGGGGCAGCTCTCCAGGATGCAAAAAGTCTTGACATCTGGAAGGGTCACCAAACCACTGCGCGACCTCAGCTTCAAGCACGAGCTCTTTCATCTCAGCAAGGATACGGCTCATTGTAAGGTTGAACAGCAGATCACCTATGGGATCACCAGGGCGGGTCCCTTTGTGCGTCGCAACGGGAGAAGAAATGCCTTCAACTGTGAAAAACGTACCAGACATAGTGTCATGGATCAATCGCTCCACATGTGCGGAGACACCATCAACAGCACTTTCATGAGCAACCCCATGCAACAACGCTGCTACTTCACTGTCTGCAAGGCCTAATTGCCTCATGGCATATTGGAATGCATTGGTGCGATCTGGACAGGAGGTTAAAGCTTGCCGCAAAACGGAGTAGAATGCTGCTTTCATGCCAAAAAAGACAACAGCAGCAGCCTTTTTGGTGGCACGGGCCCAGCATTGATGCATCTGCAAAAAGTGATGGGGAAAGTCGACACCACAGCCTGCACGGCCTCCAAATTGCATTGAGTGAAGCTTGGAAGACCACGCACGTTCGAGCGGTTGCCGCAGGCAAGCGTGATACAGTTTCGCAGTAAAGTCTGAGATGAAGATGCTGCGAAAAGGGTCGGCTCATGCGGGCTGCCCTTTCCTTTAAATAATGGCACAAGTTTCCCACCACGCCACGTGGTGGGCTCATGAGCGTGCGCAATGACCTTATTGGTCAAGCAAGAGAGCTGCATTGCAAAAGGGGCTCCTCCTGCCTTGACCAAATCAGGTGGCATAGCATTGGGTCCACAGGCTTTGCCTCTTTTCATTTTACGCATGGCTTGCAGCAATTGCCATGGCGCAATGAACGCTTGTGGATCAAGTTCAAACTCCTGAGATGCAAGGCCAGGGCGACACAATTCATACAAGGAAGACCACGACATTGGGACTCCAGCTTCGGTGGCTGCAAACTGCTTCAACCAAATGGCTTGTTGTTGCTGAAAAGTTTGCACACATGTGCCATCTGAACGTTTCAACATGGGAAGGGGACGCCCGCCTGCTCCTTTTGCCTTCTTTCTGCCAAGTCTGTCAAGGATGCGATAGACCTGCTTAGCATCGGCTGCACTATCCGCAGATTGCAACTGGACCAGCAATTGATCATAAAAGCAAGTAATATCAGCATACACTGCTTTACGCACGATCTTCTCGACCGCACGAAGTTCAGTCTTGAAGTCATCGTCACACATCAATTGCCAAGCCCGTCCAACATCGAGCAAGTGACGCTTGAAACCAATGAGTGCAAGGGTCTCAGGCTTCAACTGCGGACGATACCGTCTTTTTGGCTTGCCTCCAAAGAACTGTTGCCCAAGTTGGACAATTTGTTCCTCATACAATGCACAATGGTCTGTGGTACGAACATCCCACGTAGGCAAGGGCAAGGTGCGTAAAGCGGCTTGGAACTGCTCAATTCTAACAGGGTCAAGGAAAGCAATCTCATCCCAATGCAGTCTGGCACGACTCTCAACACCAGGCAAGAACGCGGCAAAGCGAATGCCTGTAGGGATGTGATCCTCATGGCAGAACGATCCATCATATGAACTGTCGGTAAAAGACTCCTGAACACATGACAACAGGTTCACAGGGACAAGCACATAATCTCTACGGCAGCGAGTGCCGGATGAATGAGTCCAAGTCCAAGACGACCCTTGGTGCACATCTGGAAATGTTGCCGGAACAGCCAACTGATGTCTCAAGAGAAAATCTTCAAAAAGCAGGCCTTGAGGATTGGGAGCCTCTGCATGGGCAAGTGCAAAGCAATGCGTCTCATGGGATGCTAGTGGCGCATTAGCATCAATACAACACCAATGGTATGTGGCTTGCCCACAAGCATCAAGAAGAGTAGATGTCTCAAGCCACCATTTTTCAATATCATCAATCGGCCGATGTCCATTACCCTTCGTTTTGCCAAGACAAGGTGCATGCAAGACAGTAACTAGGAACGAGCAACAGGCATGATCAGCTCGAAGGATGAGGCGGCGCGGGTCTGCATGCACGACTGCAAATTTGAAGTCTGGCGCGCAAATACCAACACCATCAGGTAGGACCACTAGGGGCTTGGCGCGATGAAGCCAAACTTCGCAGCCAAAATGCGGTGCAGACGCATCTTCATATCCTGAGGCAAAAATCATGAAATGATCGGTGACATAACGGCCGGGGAGCGTCCTAGTCTCTTGCAGCCCTAGAATATGGACCTGTTGCTGATGCCATTGGTGGTCCAATCGGGCAGTGCGGTGACCTCTGGAGCGACCAAGCTGCCTCTGCTCTTGCAAGGAATCAAGCGCAAGCACATTAAGGGAAACCACCTGAATTTCACAACGTGAAGGCTCCTGTGGGACAGAAGACATCGACGGGGGCACGGGGACCTTCCGAAGGGACAAAGGGAACTGACAGACCTGACCATCGACAATGGGCGGTAAGGCTTGGAACAGTGACGTTGGGCCACCTTGCAACCATGTCCATGTCAAGTCAGCAGGGGCCGTGGCAAGCTGGTGCAAAATAGGAACAGCATGCGAGACTGCGACATCATGCGTCAACGCCCAACGGGCAACAGCATCTGCTAGGTCATTCCATGGATGTCCAGAATGTCCCCTGACTTCATGAATGGTGGCTCTAGCTGGCAGCCATGAACCAAGCGCTGCAATGAGCTGAGCTAGCCGGGGATTGGAATGTGTTACACATTGTTGCGCAGCAATTAATGCACTAAGCTGCAAATCAGGCCGGATGACCGTGGACACCGGCTCCATACGGCATGCAAGGTCAAGGGCAATTGCAAAAGCCGTAAATTCAGCAGCGATATTGTCGTACGTCTGAGCACCAATCCAATCAGAGGATTGGCTGGCTTGCTGCACCCGTCCATGGAGAAGGCCTAGGAACTGCGAGGCTTTGCCATCAGTGCGAACAACGACAACACTCCATGCCGCCATGGTGGCATTGGTAGATCCATCGACATAGATCTCAGCCCACGTAAACTCGTCACTGTCAAGTGGAGTGTCATCAACCATAGCCCAATAAGTGGCAGGAGGAAGTACCAAACCGTCCGGCAAAGGCAACAAACAGGGCAGTTCTTGGTCGTAGACCCGTTGCTTCCAGTCTTGATCTTCAAAGAGCGAAATGGTGGGCAGTTTGTCATCAAACCGTTGGGACTTGGGGTCAACAGGCTTGATCGGCAGAGAGGCTTGCAGTGAAAGACGCACAGGATTAGATAGCCTGGGCTTAGATACACTACTGCTGGCAGGCTGAGAACGCTGCAAAAGCTGCGCAAAAGCAGGATCTGAAAGTCCACTCCAAGGCTCCAAAGCATTTGGAAACTCGATTCTGATGCAAGTGCCATGCGTGACGCATTTGTCATCATCAGAGCCAATCTGCACTTGATCAAGAAAAAACCTGCAAGAGTTGGCATGATCAGGATGGAGGGAAGACAGAAAGGGCGCAAGGGCAAACTGTAGGTGCACTGCAGTCAACGGCATGGCAACTGTACCAACCCTCAAGCGAGGCAGGATCACACGCAAGTCAGGAAGGGAACTGACACACATGATTGATGAGAGACCTGGCAACGCATTCTGGACCAGAACAACATGTGCATCAACACCATCACTCCTATCCACATCTGGGTACATCAACAAATATGGCATGACCGGTGTTGATCGATCGAGGAGCGGAAGGCATGACTGCAACAGAAGCTGAGCCCAATCTTGACCAGGAAACAAGGCAACAATGGGTGCCGCAATGCTGACTGGATGCCTGAGGTGGTCAGAGTACCATACTTGAACATGGAAGGGAGAAAGTGCATCGTACCCTTTGCTCGCACGGGTGCGCTCAATGTGGCACAGTTGGGACCAAAGCTTGGTCCAGCCAACATTATCAAAGAGACCAGAAGCATCACAAGGCTGAAAACTGCGTTTGTCTGTTGCCGATCCAGGACATGGGTGTGTATGCAACAATACACTGGTATCGCCAGATGAGGCTCCTGCAGCAAATGCATGAATAAGCGCTGATGTTTCGGATTCCACACAATCAAGCTCTGAAAGCAACTCCGCAACTTCACGCGTCCAGCTCGGAAATGCTTGTACGGCCTTGTCAAGACTGATAACAATGCTGGTCAAAGTTTGCCCAACGACATGAAACAACCGGTGGACATGATCGAAGTATGACGGAGCAACGATGTCAACAACATGCTGGGATGGCCTAACTTCTGCCACACAAAGAAAACCATCACCAGATTGCGCATCATGCAACCCAATTTGAGCAACAACCTGATCTCCATGTAATGCCTTGCAGTCGTTGAAGGGCAAAAACGGTGGACAATACTGAAAAAGGCCACTTTCTTGAATCAGGAGTGCTTTATCCACAACTGACGGGAGCTTCAATGCCACTCTCGGGGGATCCCAAGGATCATCCACGGGTGCAATTGTTGTGATGAGCGCAGAGACAAAGCCACAATGCTGATGCTGCGCCAGGATAATATGAGCCAAAATGTCAGATGCTCCGCCAAGTGGGGTAGGTTGGACTACATAAATCAAAACGTCAGCCCTTGAATCAATACAATCCTGCCATTTGTCAAGCAAGGTTTGGCGCCACAACGCTTGATCTGGAGGCAACAAAACTTCACGGCTACGATCAGTGCGCGGGAAGCGATCATGGTCACAAAACCAAGTGTCAACCAAGAACCGATAAGGTCGAGTCGTAGTCGTGATCAGGTAATGTTCCCAAATGATTCTAAGCTGGGGGATCAAACGGCTTGGTGCATGTTCAGAAGCTGGCTGATCATGGACCGCTTCATCAGCATCTGCAGCAGGAAACAAGGTTGCATCATCATGTCTGAAAGACATGCGTGGTGGCACCTGAGACGAGGAGGCAGCATGTGGCATGACATAGCCATCATCGTCAACAACTGCAAAACGATTGCGAAATGGAGCCACAGTGAAAGAAACCCCAATGCCTTGAAAAACTTGATCAAAACGCTGCCTGTGAAACTGAGTCGATCCTGACCAAGCTGTGCAGCGTCGAGCTTGACAAAGCTCTGCAATATCAAGAATACGGGCAATAACTTCTCGAGACAAGTGTGTGGGGATCGACTGGGCCCTACGATGCGTGACATCACCATGAATTCCATGAAAAAGGACCGAAAACAAGGCTGTCATGCGTGCTTGCTGCAAACCTTGCTCCAAGATGACATGAACAATTCTTTGTCCAGCCATATCTGGTGTGGGATTGGGCTTGACCACATGAAAAGCAAGATTTTCAAAAGGCTGGATCAATGGCAACCATGGGGCACACAACAGCGGCATCCACTCCCAAGGACGATGAGAAAGTCGAACCAAGCGTCCAAGAATGCAGGAGGGAACTCGATCATGATGGATGTACCACGTAATCACATGCAAAATAGGACCTTCTTCAGGGATTTCCGTAACTGCATAATCCTGAAATAAGAGCCTCATGTCACGGTCAAATGTAGCCCAATCAGGCGCATTGGGCACTACCGGTGGTGCTTGGGCAGGAATCGGAACTTCAAAAGCAGGCCCTGGAGCCTGATGGTCCTCAGACGCATGACATCCCCATGGCATATATTATGGAAAATAAAATTCATGTTCCAAACCACCAATTAGATATATATTTAGTTGTTCATGTATAGTTTAAGAATAGATAACTTAAATAGTGCATATATGATATATATATATACGCAAACACATCACAACGATCACCGGATGAAATGAGGTACCCTCTGGTAAACTAACATAGCTATTGGAAATAACTATTTATAGTGAGTTTTCCCATTAATAGGTGATTTTCCATCGTTTTTTGTATGTTTACCAGGCCGGGCAACCTTTTCAGACCATTTTTTTCGGGGAACAGTGAGTCGATTGCGACGACTCCAAATGCATCCAAGGTTTCGGGCGAAAGATTTGACGCTGCAAGTGCTGTCAGGCCGTGCAAAGTTGCGAACCATTTCCTGGTTGGTGGTTGAGCTACCCATCTGAAAAATATGCGAAAGTCAGTTGGGATGATGACATTCCCAAAAAATGATGGGAAAAATAAAAAATGTTCCAAACCACCAAGCAGTTTCTGTGTCTTCCCATATGCGGAGAGGAGCTTCGTAAAGTCCACAAGATCAGCCTTGGAGTCGAGAGAAATCAGGCAAGTTGCTGGACATTATTGGACATTGCAAATGCTGCATCCACGAAATTTGACAGAGGCAAACTTACCATTTGGGAATGCATCGAGCACTGAAGATTTCGGCAGCCTCCTGATCGCTACGACTTAAGTTGACTAACAATCAATTCACAAACTTCACCACAACCCAAACACCATTCAACATCTAAATCATCGACATCCCATAAAAATCAGTAAACCCTGGCAAAATTCATTGACAACACATAATTCACCATTAATGCGATAAACCATCCATATATATATGTGTTGATGGTTGTTTCATCCCATAAGAATAGGGTAAGTCATTGGGGATGGTAAACCCGTTTTTGCTTTACGAACATTACGAAAAGAACTATCCTGGTTGGTGGTTGAGCCTACCCCTCTGAAAAATATGAGTTCGTCAGTTGGGCTTATTATTCCCAATATATGGAAAAGTTACCATCTGGTTATTTGACATAGCCATGGAAAATCCCTCATAAATGGAGGTTTATAGCTGGGAAAATCATCTATAAATGGGCCATGGCTTCCATGGCCATGTTAAATAACCAGAGGGTAAATTCCATGTTTCCAGTCACCAGCCATCAGCATCCATCCCCTGTAGATCCGCGGCACTTGTCCATCTCGTACCTGTCGAAGCACTCGCGCAACTTCCATGGCCACGCCGTCCGCATGACGCCATGGCGCCGCGGCCGGCGGCCGGCGGCCGGCCAGGGCTTAAAGGGGCGCGGCGATGCAAAGAACGGAGCGAGGCTTGTGGCAGATCTGGATGAAAAGTCAGGTTTAAAAACAGGTTCTCCATTTGAAAAAAGGAGAATTTCGAGAATCAGGTTCCTCGGAACAGGATTGGAACATGTGAGATGTCACTGATTGATCTTGGCGGCCGTTTGTCAGGTTTTCTGCTGGGTTTCTGCTGGGTTTGTGCTGGTGCGGTTGGGGATCTGAAGCCTAAACGACTGCGGCTTTGAGATTTCTAGGAAGTAGAATGCATCCTGACCAACAGTGGTTGGTGGTATACCTACCCCTCTGAAAAATATGCTCGTCAGTTGGGATGATTATTCCCAATATATGGAAACATAAAATTCATGTCCCAAGCCACCAACCAGAACAGTTGTTGTTCTTGTTGATGATGAATTACCCTCGGGTAATCAAACACAGCTTGCTGGAAAATCCCCTACATTGAGATTTCTAGCTGGGAAAATCCTCCTAACTAAAGGGTGGATTTTCCAGCAAGCTATGTTTGATGACACTGGAGGGTACCCTCTGGTAAACGTTTACATAACCATGGAAAATCACTATTTTTTCATGTGTAAATCCACTATAAATGGCCATTTTCAATAGCTATATTTGACACCGGAAGGTATACTTTGTGATTTCTATCATTTTGATGATGATCGCCTCAATTGCAGAGCCTGTACATTGAAAGGCCAAAAAACGGAACTCTGCTGAAGCGGTCACTTTGCTTCACTATCTGGATGTGTCCCAATTTCAGTCTTTTCGCACTAACCTTTCCATTTTGGATGATCAAATCCAATTCTTTTCTGTTGACACTCCCAATCTGTTCACTAATAAATCCCGATTTGTTGTTGGTCGATTTCAAGTTGCTAATATATGTCCAGCATCCATCCGTGCTGACAATCTCAGTCTTTTTGCTGCATGTAATGGCTCGCGTCGCCCTGACCGGGGCCACGGGCTCGATGTTTGGGAATCGGATGGACATTGACATAAATTTACTTTGGAATCTCAGTTGCAAAGACCAAAAAAACAATTCCCGTGTCCATATTAAGCAAACACACACGCCACAAATTAGATTGTAATGTGATGGATCCTACTCATTTTGGGGCTCAGGATGGAGGATACCGAGCTTGCTCAAGTTCTCAAATTGGCTGAAACAACACTTTTGGAGATGTTTGGTATGTTAAAAATCAAAAATCATCAAGCACACATATCCAAGAATAATGGTTAAAAGATCAAAATCATAATATCCAATAAGAATGGTTCATGGTGAATAATGGTATGGATATAATTGGGTTTAATCATAAATCATGGTTCACGGCCATATTGGATCAAAATCAACCTATACAGGGTGACTTTCAAGACTTTGATCCTCCAAAAAAAAGTTCAAGCCTGAAATAAATTACCAGTAGTACCGCACAAGGCGGTGGCGGAAGTTTCAAAAATAGGAAACCTATAGGAGAGATTGGTTGTTGTGAATCAGGGATGGCAGGGCGAAGCCACTGATGGACTGAAAGGCGATTGATCTCTCTCACCCTTGTCTACCTGTCTATCTATCTATCTATCTGTCTAACTGTCTATCTTTGGTGCAGTGTCATTCAGTGTAATGTAGTGTAGTGTAATGTAGTGTAGTGTAATGTAGTGTAGTGGAGTGTAGTGGAGTGTAGTTGTGTAGTTGTAGTTGTAGTGTTGTCGAGTGTAGTGTAATGTAGTGTAGTGTAGTGCAATGTAGTGTAGTTAAGCGAAGCGAAGGGAAGCACATCTGAACCTCCAAAAGTGGTCCGAACCCCTAGTGTTTTTAACATTTGTGCTTCGCGCCACAACGGCGTGCACTTTTTCGACATCGCAACTCCAAAAAGTGGTCCGACCATGGTGTGTTTTGTACATGTTGACTTGGACATGTGCTTCGCGCCACAACGGCGTGCACTTTCTCGACATCGCAACTCCAAAAAGTGGTCCGGAGCTGGTGTGTTTTGTGCATTTTGACTTGGAAATGTGCTTCGCGCCACAATGGCGTGCAATTTTTGATCTCTCATCTGCCCAGCTGGCTCCGCACCCGCCGCTTTAGCGAGCCTACTTTTCGACCCTCCGGAGCCACAAATCATTGGAAAAACACAGTGAATCGCGACTTTCCTACCTTTTCGCGCACCTGCATCTTCTTTC
>Ga0126342_10015219_pt1 | contig 13499 bp, 7 predicted proteins | sample Cyp1metagenome_FD_92528 | JGI IMG/M metagenome (GOLD analysis project Ga0126342, IMG submission 92528) | Coral microbial communities from Lord Howe Island, Old Settlement Bay, Australia - Cyphastrea 1 metagenome | ecosystem: Host-associated > Invertebrates > Cnidaria > Coral ...
GTTGAGGTCCGGCAGTGCCCACTGGGATCTGGAGCTCGCGGTGGAGGTCCGGCAGTGCCCACTGTGATCTGCAACTCGCAGTTGAGGTCCGGCAGTGCCCACTGGGATCTGGAGCTCGCGGTGGAGGTCCGGCTGTGCACTGGGATCTGAACTGCGAGGAGGAGGCGGAGGAGGAGGCGGAGGCGGAGGCGGAGGAGGAGGAGGAGAACAGCTCTGATAAAATCTAACAACCCTCACCTGGCAGGTGGGGAAAAGAAAACGAAACAAAAAACATAATAGACTATTTCATTAAACATTTGTTTTGTTTCTAAAAACCACAAAAAAAAAACTTCATCCAAAACCGATACGTGCCCGCTTGCCAACGCCGGGGTCCACACCCACAACAAACACGAATGGATTTCCACCTCGGCAAGTGAGGGCGAGGAATCACCACGGTTGAAGGGATCAGTCATGGGGTTTTCATGAGAGAGAATCTACTCATGTGATCTTAATATATCTTAATGATATTTTGGTGATTTCTCGAACGAACATCATGAATCAAAGGGATTTAATGGTGACCTGATGAGTATATGTGTATATATAATGATATATACACATATAACCAAACTAATGATGTTTGCGTGTGTCTGATGGCACGGCGTATACCCCTCAGCTACCGCAATTGTTTAGGGAACAACATAACCAACCATGCGATTTCTGGGGTATGCTATCTTCCAACAAACCCATACGATCTTTTCTGGTTGGTGGCTTTAACAATCTTGAAAAATATGAGTTCGTCAATGGGAAGGATTATCCCATATATTATGGAAAATAAAAAATGTTTGAAACCACCAACCAGTTTTGAAAACATCTCATGCAATCAGACATGAATCATTAGCAGTCATGTTCTGCTTTCTTGGGAGTTGCCGGGCCAAGGGTTTGTGGGGGAATGTCGTTGAGGTTGCTGGCTGGCAAGTGATCAAGCGACTTATCCAGTTGAGGTAGGAAAACCAACACCACACGCAAGAAACTCTGGATTTATCCTCAACCACTAGTAATCTAAGAATAGTTTACTACCCAGCAGACTCTACCTATGGTACTGCTGATTCCTCAACATGTTCATGGTTCTTTTTTCCTGGCAAAGTAACACAAACACCATGATATCACTAACGTGAATGAGGTCATTTCCCCTACCGCACATCTTTTATGATCATTTACAGTCGCAGCGAAGGAATTCCCATTCGCCCAAATCTACGAACTTGCTATGCTGCGCGCTGCGCGAAAATGCTTGGTTTGGTCAACTGGAAGATCATTGATATCATTACATAGTTAGATGATCCAGTGCATCTGCATATATCATTATATAATATATAGATACTTTCCAATGATCCAATGATCCAACCCATGACGGATCCTAACGGTGCTTCCTTTTTTATGGTGTGCCATGGATCCCATCAACAAAAAACCCAGTCATGATAGCATTAATATACCAGCACCAGCCGGATCCTATGGGATAGGGAATGATATATTGAATGATATATTAAAAGCTATATTTCTGGGATACCTCAAAAAAACATTTAGTATGATATACTCCATGGATATTATGATATCATGGATCCGTCATGGGCAATATAGTTAGATGAAAACACCAGGTGAACAGTGAACACCTTACGATCGTCCCGGGCAACTTACAACGAGTCGACGGATGATCCCGACCGGGGACCCGATCCGTTCAAAAAAGCACAGCGAATGCGCGATGAAATGACCCAACGGTTGGTGGTTGGTGGTAAATGTACTGTTAATTTCATGGTTAATATATGGTTAATGATGGTTATTATATGGTTAATATATCTGTTTAATTTATGGTTAATATACTGTTAATTTTATGGTTAATGATTATGGTTATTATATGGTTAATGATGGTGAATAACCTGGTTGGTGGTGCAATTTCACCATCTGAAAAATGATGGACTTCGTCAATGGGGTTGGGATGACATCGCATATATGGAATATGAAATGGAACATAAAACATGATTGAAACCACCAACCAGGACCTGTTTCTGGGGGTATCCACAATTGAAAAGAGACAGCCGGAGAGGATTTTCTACCGTGTGGCATAGCATATCACACAGTCTGGGCAGCCGGGCGTTGGGAAACACTTCCTGAAACTCTGGCAATTCCATGACCTGTCAAACCAGATGTTGACCTTGACTTTGGGAGGTTTTCCACCACTCATCATGGGAATGCAAGCAGTAAAACAATATATAAAGTGAATCAACAACAAGTTATGTTCACCACCATTAAAGAATCACAAATTAGTCGAATAGGTGCAACACATAACATGATATAACGAAACACACCACATAGTCATTAACATAAACAACACAGAACAAAAACTCATTATACCAAAACACAACAAGAACATGGCGCTACATGACGCAAACAATAGCATGACAGGGCTGCTTTGCTTAGTTTTGAATGCAGGATGTTGGGCATTTTCCTTGTTCAACCCCAGTTTTGTCTACGAACAAACAGAACTTCACTGCCATGTTGCATCGTTAAATTTCAAAACTTGCAGCCAAACCACCTGTTTTGTATAACGTTGAAATCGACAATGGCCATGGATCAAAACATATCAATGACTTGAACACTCCCAAATGCGAACCATGGTCAAATGGTGCTGTTTTTTTTGTTTACCTACAAACCTGGGTGATTATTTACGAGGTAAATGTTGGTAAACAAAAACCAGCACCAGCTTCGTATCTGGTGGATCGATGTTCATCCCCTGTGAGTTCGTCGGATTTTTTTGGACCAATTTCAGACCAAAATGATGACTGGTTCAATGGCCATATCAGACAAAAATGACCCATTTATAGATGGTTTGCCTATTAAAAATGATTGTTTTCCATGGCTAGGTTAAATAACCCGATGGTACTCCAAATCTATCAATGGCCATGACTCAGGAACCGATTCATTGGAGGTACCTACCATGTATAAGGCCTATTTTTTAGGCCTATGTAAGGGAATATCCCCACAACATATGGCCTCATATGGTACAGTACCTCCATTTTAGGAACCTGAAATTCCCATTGACTGGTTGGTGGTTTCAACCCCTCTGAAAAATATGAGTTCGTCAATGGGGTTGGGATTATCCCATATATGAATGGAAAATAAAAACATGTTTGAAACCACCAACCAGATGAGCAAATATGGAGATTAGGGGTGCCCAACTTTTTGACAAACCCATGTTCGAACAAAACCATATCATATTCAATTTGTTGGGTGCATATCTCATTCACATTCTCTGGAAAAACATACGGTATGAAGTAAATCACCCAGTTACTTGTTAAATCAACCGGTCAACATTTTTTTCTGGATAAATCAGCCATTTTACTGGCTAAGCTTATCCCCTTTTTATTGGCGAATAACCATGACTAAGCCATGTCCAGCAAACCTCCTTGGGCACGGCCGTGACGTTGTGTTGTCGGAACTGCAACTGGCCCAAGTTCACGTTCACCTGGCGGTGGATTTTTTTTGATCGGTGAAGGATTGGTTCTACTGGTGATTTGTTGTTGTCTTCATTGCAAATCTTTTAGTGTTATATTTCTGGTGTATGGTGATATTTTTATCTACTGGTGATTTATATTCTAGATACCAAGAAATTAGATTCTGGGTAAATATTCCTAGTTGCAACAGATGAAAAAGGATTAGACTACCTAAGGTTGACCTAGTTTTATGTGTGTTTGGGTCCTTTTTACCAGTCATGGTCCATAATACCAGCTACTTTGTCAGTGAAATAACCCTATTTATGGAATGATAAAAAATATTTTGCAAAGGGTTTTAACTGTGACTTACTGGGGAAATAAGGGAAAATGGTGGTTTAATCTAATGTATTGGTGATTTAATGTAGTGTAATGGCGACTAAATGGGATGTAATGGGATAGAATGGGAATTTGTATTGCGATAAATGGGAATATAACGGGGAGATTGAATATAATCGGAAATCTAAAAGGAATTTTGGATATGGAAATCATAGAATAATGGGAAAATAGGAAACTTATAGTATTAAATCATGGAATTTAGTAACGGATATGGCAAGGGAATATTACAACTGCATGGGGTAAAGGAATATAAACATTTTTTGTCACTGGGATAGTGTGGGCATCAATGGATATAGTAAGGGAATAATGCGAAACAATGGCAAGGTGTTTTTCGCCAATCAAAAATTAAGGGACAGCAAGGTGAGAGAAAAAAACAAAGTTGGAAGAGCTAGTTGGGTTGTGCACACCATGGGCAAACCATTGTTGTATGGGAAAACATGCTTGCAACAGGCATGCACGCCCCTGCATATTGAAGTGCAGCACCATTCCTGGGAATAAATCGCTGAAACCATGGACTTGCATATTAACTCTTGCTGACCCGTGTGCATGCCTTGCATCCGAGTTTACGCAAATCAATCGAAAAAAACATGGAGGCTACCTCTTGGGGTTAAAATGGGCCCAATACAAAAAAAATGCCACTTTTGTTGGACAAATTATCTTCTTGAAACGCTTCGCCTGTAGATCTACAATGATGTCGCTTGAGAACTAGATACTGCTCGGGCGTCTATTTCGGGCGGGCTGCCCCACTTCGCTCTGGGCATCAATCACGGCGCAGCACACTGGCAGGCCCTCTCCAGGCCAGCAACTGGTCAAAGCCTTTCATTGTTGCAACTCTGCAACTCCTTCCCTTGCGCATGTCCATGGAACCCGGCGGTGCCCGCGGAGTCAATGATGATCAGATTTGGGCAACTTCACGGAAGGGAATCTCAGGGTTTTAACGAATTTTTGATCCCCTGCTGATTGCACAATTAGTTTGGAACCTATAGTCACAATCGAATCTCTTGTCTTTTGTCCTCTTCCAAGTTGGTCAAACATATCCTCCTGGGAGGTGAGTGGGTTCATGGCACCTCCCATCCCACAGGCCAAACCTCCACTGGAGCGGAATCGACAGATGCTGACAGCCACCGCGGGAAGTCCTGCCCCAAGCTATCCGACAATGGCCAAGTAAGTAAGGAGGCAAGGCAGCCAGGGGACAAGGCGGCAAGGAACCCCCACTCAACGAAGCCCATCCACTTGAGCGATCGGCAAAACCTAGAAAAATGCGATCTTTGGTCAAAGTTATCGTTTTTGGGAGTTCGCTATATCGTTTCACAGCATATCCTGATTGCATCATCCGCATCCCCTGGAAAAACTGCATGCGGAAAGTCTTTTTACACCTCCACTTGAGCGTTTGTAGCATCTTTGACTGCCCTGCGCTTTCTCTTGCAGCGCTCCAACTGTATGGTATGGTATGATACCTGCCAATGCAACTGCAAATCACAGTTGCACCATCCATTCTCAAGCTCAGAAACAAGCTTTGAATTCAGTTTGTTGGAAGAAGTCAGCTCTCACAGCGACATGCTCCATGCCTTTCATTCACTCTAGCAAAGCATCAACATGGTCCAATGCCTTTGCCTTGGCTATCTTCATCTGAGGATAAAGATCGTCAAACCGGACCTGCAGGTGCAGTAGTGCCCGAGATGAACCGGGATTGATAAAAGCAATGGAGCGCTGCAAAAGATTATGCATAGCAGCAAAAAATCGCAATAAGCAAGTGATAATATTCAACGGCAAAGAATCATCTCAAGAATCTTTTCGCATCTGGGCCATCCATCAGCGAAGGACATTTTGTCAAGAAATGCTTATCGTTTCGTTGTCGTTTTCGTTATCATTCAAAGAGGGAAACATGATTGGGAAAATGGCATGAACCAAGGAAAGTTGGAGACCTGTTGTCATCGTCACTGCTTGCATGAAAGCGCGAAAATGCAAAACGCTAATCCGGAAGGCTTGAACATTGGCAAGACAAAAAGAGCATCCACATCCAGCTAGTGACCGCATAACAATACGTGATTGGATACAAAACCATTTGCAACAATCAGAAATAAAGAAATTGGCCAGGATCAAGAGTGTCAGCATACTTTTGCACATCTTCCATTGTGTGAGCTGGGCATGACGTATACCCCGCAACTGAGAGCCTAGATGATCTAGATGCTTTTACAACAGGTATCGACCAACATGTCATGTACACCACCCCTTCACATCCCAGCATGCTTTCACACATGAACTGATTCCCATGTTATTGTTTTTGGGAGTTCACTAATCGATTTACATATCAAGGTGCATGTTTTTACATGAAAAATAGCTCGAATACATACTGTATCTCTTACACGGCGAGTTTATCCTCTTTCTCACTTGTTATCAATTTATCACCTAGTGGAAGCAACTGTGCACCGTGAGAATGGCTGTCCTCTCGCTATATGTTTTCGAAAAAAGTAGCGTGGCACCGGGCCCTGCGTTCTTAAACTGACCTGTGTTTGATTGGTTAAATACCACCTCAGTGAAATGGCCCAAATGTGTGCGGTTTCTAAGGCAGCGCTGGTAGACCTGCCACGTAAACGTGAAGAGGTGTCTTAATTTGGAATTTGGTACGTCAGTAAATATATATATATATATACATAAATTTAAAAGCAAATACATATAATGTATATATATATGTAAAAATATTATGTATATTATATTACATATAACATTACATTGTCACAATTAAAATAATGTTATACATATAATATTATATATATAGACATATATATATATATATATATATATATATTCCTATAATATATACATAATGGGAATTCGACCTGCCACTGATAAATAAGGAATCCGGACAGGTAGAAATTGACAATAATAAGAGCTTAGCAAACCGCTATTCATTCGCAGATAAATAAAGTCGTGGCCTGCGTCATCCCAAAGGAGGGGATGCCTAGCTAAATAAAGGTTTAATGTGGGTAAAACATGGTAAAACAATGCCATAAACTACCCATTTGGGAATGGTTTATATCACGTATTTATGGTGATTCGGGGGATGGTTTATCATTGATGTACCCGCATCAATAAGTTTCAAGGGTTCCTTATTGCGCTTATGAATTCGCAAATGCGGTCATGAAAATCTCTTCGTAGACCCCGCATGGAAATCAATTGTTGATGTTTCTATTGCACACCAAGCAACTCAAAGAATGCGACTTTTCATAAACCCTTAAGGTAGCTTGGAAAAAACACCAATTGTCATATATTGTTTGCAATGTTTACTGTCAGATTCAACTGATCTCCAGAAGTTCACCAATCCCATATTTTGTACACCCGAAATAGTGGCTGTTGGTGGTTAATAAGCCCTGGAAAGAGGCCCTCAATAAGATCTAAGCCCTTACAGTGCCTTACAGGATGGGGCCCAGTGATGTGAATGTTGGTTTATAAACAATGAAATATCCCCCATGAACTAGTTCGATATATCTACCATAAACCATCGTTTTTTCAGCCACTTCTCTAAGGCGTTTCTGAACGCGAGCTCGACTGGGGTTGCATCACACTGTTCCCTTCAAGAAATTTGGACACAAGAAATCCGCATGGGATTCAACTAAACCGTATACGCGTGACACCCTCGGCCTAAGGGCTTATTGAGGGCTCAGCCGGGCTTATTGAAGGATAATTGACCACCAACAACCACTGATGGCCCGGGCTTATTCGCCATCTGCTCTTACCCGGGCCCAGGGGGGTCAACTGCCGAGACAGCAACAATGACCAAAGAACGGTTTAGCCGGAAAACACGACCAAAACATTGTTCATCAGGAAAAAACGACCACTACTTAATATATCCTTCTTAAGGTGTAAGTCTGGCAATTGATTTTTTGCACATGCCTTTTGATTAGCGTGTTAATAAGGGAGGTTCTTGCTGCTTTTCGAGACTGGCATGTTCACGCTCATTTTGCTCATGCATCATAAGTGGGAAACTCCCTCAATAGCATAATACGGTCTCAATAATTTATGGTTTCCTTATTTATCTGGGGGGGACGTCTGGGGGGGGCAGGTCGAATTCCCATGAATATGCCACTTGATTTTAGGGGTACTCCATTTTCAATCAGACTTACATATATATATTGTAGACATATAATATCATATACATATATATAATTATAAGTATATATGTCTTCATCTATGTGTCCTTTTTTGTTTGATGAATTCCCAATGTAAGATAGTTCAAACATGTTCAACCATGATTTATATAGCCATGTGATTTCGGAGAAATGGCGCTTGACTTGTAGCGCCATCAACTGGTCCAAAAACGATGGAAAACATCATCCCAGAAAGAGGAGACATGAAGAGATACTGGTTTGTGGTAAAACAACCCCTCTGAAAATATGACAGTCTGTTGGGATTAATATTCCCAATACTAGTATACGGAAAAAATAGAAAACAAAATGAAAAATATGCCACATGTTCCAAACCACCAACCAGTTATTTTCCAAAACCCTTGAAACGTCTTGAAACCATCAACCAGTTTCATGACCAGTTTTAAAGTCAAATATAGTCAGATCCACAGCACTGAAACCCGCGCTGTGTTGAAATCTTGGGATTTAGCTCGCGTCCACCTGTCCAATGCCCTAAACCTGCAATGTTTCCGATGTGCACAATTTTGGGCATGGTTAAAAAATGAGGTCACGGCGCCGTTTGTTTTTTTTGTTTTTTTCGGAACATGTGCAAAAAACAATTAAAGCTTAGTCCAAAATTGGATATTCCAAACGGAACGTGACAGCTGTTTTTTGGATCAATATCTGGAAATTTCCATTAATATATGGATCAATATAAATAGATTGATATCTGGATTAATATAGATCAATATATGGAACATCCAATGGAACCTCAGCTTTTTTTTTGGTGATCCTCGACAGCTTGGACTGCTGATTTCTCGATGAACATGGCTGGCTTCTGGTAAAGCAAGCCCTCTGAAAAATTATGGAGTGTCAGCTGGGATGATGACATTCCCAATATAGGAAATGGAACATAAAAAATGATTGAAACCACCAACCAGATGTGAATTCAAGTGATTCAAGCATATTTCCAGCCAACAAATGAAGTTCTTGAGAGAATCTCATCCACGAACATGACAAGTTCAACATGTTTTTTCAACCACAAAAAAAAAACACACAACTCTTCCAACACTGGTGAAACCTGAATTTCAGTGTCAAGTTGAAAATTCCCTGGCTGGTGGGAAAACAATCCCTCTGAAAAAATATATTCGTTCGTCAGTTGGGATGATGCCATTCCCAACTGAATGGAAAGTCATAATCCAGTCATGTTCCAAACCACCAATCAGATCACCATCATATTCCCATGTTGGTTTTTACCCTATGGAAACCACTATTGTTGTTGGTTTATTCCCATTGTTATTGGTTTATAACCTACTAACTGTTGGTTTATACCCCATGAAAGCCAATATTAACCATCACTATTAACCAATATATCATCCCATTATCACATAACATCATATCACTGCATCGCTATCTGGTTGGTGGTATACCTACCCCTCTGAACCACCATGGAAATATCACTATTAACCTCTTAACCAGCTACATATCACTCCATATCTGCTTCATTAACCACTATGGACCACTATTAACCACAATTAACCATGTCATGAAAACCTATTGTTGGTTTATACCCTATGAAAACCACTGTGGAAATATCACTATTTTCCACGATTCCAAACCACCAACCAGCAACCCGTGAGTCGTCCCTGGTCCTCATCCGCCGAGACTCCCTCCGTCGGGGACGTGCACCCGGAATAGGCGCCGGAACTGGCGGCGGCAAAGCGACCGTGACCGTCCCAGGTGTCCTGGGACGAAGAGGGAGCGACCGGAAGGTATGGACTATAGTTAGACGACATCTACTACTTTTTAGTAGATAACTATATATATATATATTGTAGATAATTACCAGTACTATAGAGAACATTGGATAACTACTATATTCATGGTTCTTAGATCAAAACCCCATTGGTCATTGGGGATTCTGCATCATCCTCCATCATCCCCAAGTCCTCACCATTTTTGATGGGTTCTATACCCCATCCCAAATGGTAAATCAATCGTAAACCATCCCCCAAATCACCATTTTTATAGATGGTATAAACTATATATTCCCAATTTTTTGTGGTTTATGGCATTGTTTTACCCACATCATAACCTGTAACTGGTATTTTGGGACTCCAATGGGGATATCTATGGTATTCCCAAGGGGTAGCTTTATGGCATTGGGTCTCCCACGTAGCATCTCATAGTAGGCCTTACCAATGAGCAGTGGCGAAACAAAACCCATGTGGGCTCACCAGTGCTTTGATGTGAGGATTTGACCATGAAAATGGAATATACGGACCGCATATAAATATATATATATATATATATAATTACTACTTTTAAAAAAATGTATATATATATATATATGTTTTTAAAACAATGATGAAGTCATAGGGAACAAGAGGCAAGAAACAAGTGATCATGCACATTAATGATGTAGACATAACATTTCCAGTGGCTTGTTACCAGTGACGTCAATTGTGCACGATCCAAATCTGGGGAATCATTGAGATTTCACCATCCAAAAGTGGTGAATTCTCACCGACGGACATGAGGATATGATAGAGACATTTCTTCATCTTGAAATCTCCAGGAACAACATGGATTAGCATCTGGTTATGTCAAAATAGCTATTGAGAATGGCCATAGAAATAGTGGAATTACCCATTGAAAATGGTGGATTTTCCCATCAGTTTTGTGTATGTTTGCCAGAGGAAACTGCCTGTTCGGATGATGAATCCCCACCCTGCATTCTGGTCAAATGAAAATCCCTACATGTGACCACCATCTAACCGAAAAAAGCCATGTTTCTTGATCATATCCCTTTCGTTTGATTTTATTCAACATATGTTCTTAGCCAAATACAGTTCAAGACCTTTTGCCAGTTATTTCTATGGTGATCAATGGGTCATAATTCCATAAATTGAATTTTGTTTTCACTGACATCCACAACTGGTATTTTAAAGGGCCATAACTAAAACATTTGACCTCAATACTTGACACTGAAGACGCGATGAAACGATAGTCATCTACAATACCATCATGCCTTACAATGATCAAAAACACATAAAAACCACCCCATGCCAAACAAATGTATATATTGGATCCCTAAGCGAATATATGATTAATATTGGCTGTATTTTATTATGATATTGGTTGTATATATATATATGGATATATTATATTATAAACCGACAAATATTGATTATTATCATTATCCCTTAAGTATAATCCACAAAAAAAAACATAACATCAAAAACATTGCCTAAAAATTGGAAAGTCACTCACATCATCAAAAGACACTTCTTATTGAAGACACATTTTGGAAGTCTCCGAGAACATTGGAGTTGAAGAGGACTTACACTCTGGTGATCAAAATGCCTGGCTTGGACATCCCCAAACTATGTCGGAATTTATACTGTATATGGGAACATCCTTGAACCAAATTGTAGTATAATTGAACCAATGCGGAATTTCCAGCCAGCAATGTTTGATCACCAGAGGGTAATTCCCAATAAACACACACATAAAAAAACTCATGGCTCCTCTAGTTTGACCATGTGGTAAACAATGAATCACCATGAATCACCAATAGTTCCAATGAACTAATTCCACTTTCGCTACAGTTTTTCATTGAAGATACTCTAACACTTAACCAAACTTCACCAGCCAATTTCCATGGAATTTCCAAAACGACGACAGGTGCTGTCCTCCAATTCCACCCAGCGCCGCACTGCTGAGTCGGAAGGACCTGGTAATCCAGGGCTAGACCTGAGATCAGCAGGGAAACCATGGGAACTTTTGGAGATATACACACAAATATGGATATATACATATCAAATATATTTGTATATATATGTATGTATGTATGTATGTATGTATGTGTGTATATATATATATATATATATATAGCTGATGATAATTGGTAGTTTGTATGGATATGTATACATACGTCTTGAATGTTGGGGAATTCAAGAGTACTTTTTGGTGGGAATTTCGGATATAAAACATGTGACGTAACCATACCCATAGGATCCATGTATTGTATATATGCTAACATTTGGGGTATATTGATGGTAAATGTTACCATATATAGCATACATGGATCCGATGGGATAATTTATGGCATTTTTTTGAATGGAGAAAATTTGGTCCTCAACAAGTGGAACGAATGGGGCAGCCAATTTTCAGATTCCATTTGACGGAAATTTGTCATGCGTCAACAGATTTTGCTGGAAGAGGTTCTCCAACAAATAATGATGTGTAATTGGTTAAGATTCAGCCATCAAAGATTGTGGATGTCACTTGGGTCTGCTTGGGTTCTATCAGCAAAAAAAACGTCACATTGAAGGCAAGAAAAAACAATTTCACATAGGCACCTCCACAAGATCATAGATAATAAACTACTTGAAGGTCCAAACACCTACTGGTAAAAAAAACACAACAGATTGAATTGGACGAAAAAAACACTCATCCTATACCCTCTGGTAAACGTCTACATAACTATGGAAGATCACCAATTTGAATGGGTAAATCCACTATAAATAGCCATTTTCAATGGTTTTTTGTACGTTTTCCAGGCCGGGTATCTCCTCATCACTTGATCGCTAGGCCGCTAGAAACCCCCAGGATGGGATCAACATGGATCAACAGGTTGGGCTCAACAGCCAATAGCTGGCTCGAATTGTAAACTCCCAAACATGTCAAATCCAAAGTGTCAAACTTCAAGCCCCATTTCAAGCCACATGTTTTCTGACTCCCTCGAAAACTTGATCAAATCTAAAAAAAATCACTCAACTCACTGAAATCTAGCAGTAAATCAACTTGGAGACCGTACAAGATAAGGGTGGGAAGATTCATGTCCACGAAAAACTTGTGATTTTCAGGGTCCAACTGTTTCTCCAGAAATGGAACTGCTTCAGACCCAACTGGAATCCCCAAACGCCACGGTGGAGACCACATGTTCAAAGACCTGCCATCTTTGGGCTGGCGATGTATGCGATGTATGATGCCATGCGGTCAAGGTTGATGCCCTAAATTCAAGAAAAATAACACAATTATGGCAAATATAGGGGTTTATATGGCAAGAACATATGGGTATATTGCGTTTACTGGGAATTAAACCCACAATTGGACTCAAGGAGCGGGAATCGGGACTTTAACAGCAACAAGAACTGAGATTTATAAGAGTTTTGTTCATACTATATGATGTGGTAAATCCAATCGTAAACGAATATGATCTATCTAATCTTTGGGATAAGCAACACATTATGATCAACCATCCATTCCAGTATGGAATCATGTTGCATCCCGAATAGGCATGTATCTGGGTAAATTATAATATTTCACTAACCTGAAATCTTGGGCCATTTGGGGATGATTCCCCTTACTAACCATGATTTCCAGAGAGGGAGAACAGTGAGGTCGTTATAATTTACCCTTTTCCTCGCGTCGGGAGGGTCGCCAGCCTGACCTAAGTGAAGCTGGTGCCTTTCACCACTTCCATCCTCCCTCATGGAGGGAATTGCTA
>Ga0126342_10015220_pt1 | contig 13498 bp, 14 predicted proteins | sample Cyp1metagenome_FD_92528 | JGI IMG/M metagenome (GOLD analysis project Ga0126342, IMG submission 92528) | Coral microbial communities from Lord Howe Island, Old Settlement Bay, Australia - Cyphastrea 1 metagenome | ecosystem: Host-associated > Invertebrates > Cnidaria > Coral ...
ATATATATATATGCGCCTCTTGGTTCTCGATGCCATGAGTGGTCAAAGCTGCGGCTGCAGTCCGGGCTTTGTTGCCAAGGGCTGCAAGCCTCAGGTTTTGTGATTATTGGGGATTCGAAACCAAAAAGAATGATCTTTCAAGTAAGCCCACCACTGCGCCAGATCCTTTTGCCATGTTTTTTTACGCAGTTCTTCAGGGGTCTTAGCCTGCAGCTGATGGTAAATTGTAAATGTTGAAGCAGTGAGTCAGAAACAAATTCACCGGATAGTATTTTACATTTTGGTTGAGAGCCATACCCTGCCTTCGGTGCCTTCGCTTTCTTCGGATTCTTTGGTTGGCCATCCCCAGTGTTTCCACTTGGAAACTGGTTCCCCCCAGCAGTAAAGTGGGCTTGCTTCCCAGTCAGGCTATCTGCCAAGCTCTGCCGCGCAGCCTTGTTGGCATGCACCCTGCCTGAGACCCCGATACCATCGTATCGGACTTTCGACCGTTCACCTGAATCCAGGGGAGTGGGAAGTTGTGTTCATTACCATGGGGGATAATCTGAGGAATGCACTTGTGTGCTTGAAGCTCTCGAAAACTTTGTACAAACGACGTCGTGGATTTTCGGGGTCCTGATTCAATGTTGTGTGTTTTGACCTTGTGTCCGACATGACCTGGGTGCATTTGTTTGCTAAGAACTGGGCCTGTGGGTGCGGAGCTCCAAGCTGTTCTGAGCGTTGATATAGTTCAGGTTCACAATCAAATGATAACAGGTCACCAAAAATCTGAGCATAAGACTGTCAACTATTGTTGATTTCAGCCATGCCCGGTCTTCCGGTGAGCTGTACAGGGCTTCAAGGTCACAGAGAGGCTTTTCAACATACACACCCTTCGACTTCTCCTTCGCTTGCCTGCCAAGCTGATGGGTTTATAGTTTTATAACATGGTTTATCCGAATAAAGTGAGATATTAACCGAAACGGTTCCTTGACATAATTTCCATATAGTCCCCATATAAGTATAACGGATACATTCAGGGGCTACAAAAGAGGGAGCCAAGGAACAATTTCGGGATCCTATGTGATATTCCTTGTTCCAATTTGCTCAAGGTACTCAACAAACCAGCTTTCAACTTGGACTGATTCCAGGGTCGGGTCCATGATGAACTCCTTCAGATTCTGAAACCTCGGGGCACCAACCCGTATCCAAAATCAGACAGCTACTGTTGGATCCCGAGGCAAGTTGGGTATGTGGCTTCTCCGCGTCTGTCTTGGCAGCAGCGAACTTCTCCACGAGCCCCGGCTTTAAACCTCCAAAGGTGGGATCTGGCCAAGGTGGGCTGATTATCATAGGGACTTTCACCAAGAGTGTGCATATTTGATTTTTTGTTGATTTAGACAGATAGAAAAATAGAAAGATAAACAGCTACAAATACAGCTTCAGGAACAAATGCATAGATAGATCCATATATATATACAGAGGTATGCATACATATGAACAACAAATATACATATTTACAAACATATGTGAGTACATATTTACACATGCACACATATTATATATATACATAAAAAAGATTTGTTGAAATTAGATATATTTTAATTTAATTTTTATTGTAGTTAAATACAGGTAAACAAATGTGCGCACATATACTTGCAACATACATTACAGACACGCTTTCTTCTTACTTTTAAATGTATATATATATATACACACATCTATCTATCTATCTATCTATCTATCTATCTATCTATCTATCTTTGTATCTATCTACCTATCTTCTTTTCCCGCTAGGTGTACATGCACATACATATTGATACCCAAACTCAAGCATATATATATATATATGTGTGTGTGTGCATGCAGGTATTGATACATGAGGCAACACATGGGAAACCAAATTGATTCATATTGGGGCCTCCATTGCTCATCTTTCGGCGAAGCGCTTCTCGCTGGCGCTTTGCTTCCCCCGGAATCAACGCATCCAGCTCTTTGGGGTTTGACATGGCCTAGCCATATATGCGCAATACATCAAGTGGAAATGGGATTGAGAGCTAGTACACCACCGAATGTTGAAAATTATGTTGGGCTAGATTCCCACGTAAGGTTGTATGTTTAGTTTTGATAAGGGCGAAAAAAGACAATCCCGCAAATGGCTTTTCAACATTCGCTGATAAAGAAAATCTTCTGTAGCATTCAATGGTAGCCTGGACTTGTGCTTGAATTTCCGGGGTCAGCAGCTTCACCTCAGCCAAAAACCACTAGCCGTTGTATAACACAGAAACTTTGTTTTGAGGAACCCACCCGTTTGACTCTCCCGTCTTCACCAGGGGCTGCCAGGGGTTCCATAGCAACCGGGCCAGTATGGTCCGACAGCATAGACGCACTGGTAAAACTCCTCTGCGGAGGCCTGCATGCATGTAGACATAATTTACTGATACAAGCCGAGAAATACAACCAGCCTTGGAACACTTTGTGCTTGGCCCGAGGTGCCCTGACATTTGTCATTGCGTAAAAAAAGAAAACACAATGTAACAATTGTTTCTTTCAAAAAACGCTTGTTTTCCAAATTTTACTAACATAAAACCATGTCAAGTTGTGACAAAACCCGGCCTCAGCAACAGCGGAAGTCTGGCCAGCTGCCCCGTTGTTTCCCACACCTTTGCCCTTACTCCCATTGCCGATTCCTCCCATTTTGCCTCCCTGCAACTTACCTTTAGCTGCCTTGAGTTTGCCTTTGAGCTTGCCTTTCACCCCATTGGGATCCGTGGCTGGTGCAGTACTCGGTGACTGCGTGTCACCCGGACTTGAAGTGGGTGTGGCGCGTTGGTGTGCAGGTGGTGGAGTCGTGGTGGGGCCGGTACCTGTCTTACTGGTGTTACTGGGCGGTGGTGTCATGTTGGCATCACCTCTGGCAGCTGTGGCTTCCGGCGGCGGTGGTGTCATCTTGGTTTCTCCTGGGGGAGTAGCTCCCGTGGTTGGTGGTGTCATCTTGATTTCTCCTGTGGCAGTAGTTCCCGGCGGTGGTGTCATGTTGGCATCACCGGTAGACCCTATGGGCATTGTCTGTGTTCCACCTGTGGGCGGCGCAGCTTCTTTGGGTTCATCACTTTTGGGTGGGGAAGGTGTGTCCGGGATTGTCAGTGCAAGACTGGCAGGAGGTGTGGGAAGGTTTTGGTCACCTTGGTGCGTTCCTTTGCCCTTGCCACTGTCGACGACAGCCTTGCTCTTGCATTTGCCTTTGTAAAACATTAGTGCTTTGTACTTACCCTTGCTCATCCCGGCCTTTTGCCCTGGCCCTTTCCGAACCCCAGCTTCTGCTTCAACAGCTGTCATGGCAGGCTCGGTGAACGGATTGAGACTAAATAGCCTAGGATTTGCATCCAAACATGTGTCAAATCCCCAAAAATGACATTGCAAAATGATGGCATACCCTGACACGGCCTGGCACGAAAACACCCCTGTTATATGTCCCGTGGCACGCCTGGACACGCGTGGACACGGTCTACCCCAAAATCAGAAACGAACAAAGGTTTCCAAATGTGCTAAGTTTGTAGGTCTATTTTTCTATTTCGGTCAGCGTGTGCACCAAATCTCGACACGCGGTGAATGCCTAATTGGCAAACTTTTCAAGGTTGGCATGGGAGTTGGCCCCAGTATACAAACTAGAGTTTATAAATGGGAATGGTTTAAAATCAAAGAACGATGGATTCTCCCAAGATCCAACCCCAGGATTAGTGGGCCAACCCCTCCAAGCCCGAATCAGATGAATCGTCGGATTCACGATCCATGAAAGCCAATCCCTGGTCCGTCAGGACATTGGTGGATTTCACTTTGTCCATGTTGGCCTTCATCAAGCGACCCACCTCAAGTGTTTTGGGGAATGTTCAGGTGACTGTCGATTGTGTCTAAAGCATATTTAAAAACGAAGTTGGTGGGATGTGAACAAATCGCACAAGTTGTATCAATATATATATATATTTTTTTATTGGTAGACACCCAGATAAGGATCGGATGTGGGGAAGTACATGCATATATACTTGGTGATATAACCAGGGCACAGTCAAGCCGAGGGAACCCGGATACTTCTGGGTTCCATGTAGATCACGACCGCCTACCTTAAGGCTTCCACAAGTTGTGGTATTGCATGGGTGCTGTTGAAATGGAACCACAAAGAACCCACCAGTTTACAATGAGCAGCATCATTTTTGGTTGTTGGTTTTACTGTAGCCCATTTCAAGAATTGTATATATATACATGGTTATGTGTAAGAGGGTGCTCCTTTGTAAACCGATGGGAAGTGAATTTTCACATCAAGTTCTAAGATATAGGCAATCTTCTCCTCACCCGTCTTTCTGCATTTGTAGCGACGGACAGTCTGAATTTTGAGGAACTTTCTGATCCGATCAAGATTGATCCTATCATGGACAACACATTGGTTCTTTCAGATCATGTTAAGAGAGTGTTTGTATGTGGGAATACATTCAGTCCTCATATCAGGGGTGATAATCTGCGGCAAGGAGTGCATCCATGGTGCTGTTCCATAGAGAACAACCTGAAGGAAGCAAAATTTGGGTATATGACCAATTGTTTTTGTATTCCGGACATGGGGTGCACAAAAAACATAGGTGTCAAACATGACTCGTGGTGAAGAAACTACAACAGAGGATCTTGTTTGATATAACGGAATCTCCCGAACCAAAAATAGATATGTTGTAAGATCTACTATATATCCAACATATAGCTACCTCAACCACAATTCCACAAAAGTCGGACAAACATCAGAATTCAAAACTTCTGTCAATAAGAAGACAAAAAGCTGGTTTTAATGTGTTCGTACCATATGCTCCAAGATGAACAACTACACGTTTTGCCCCATGCCGCTTTAAGCACATCTGAATGCACTTAAACCTCCAAAGTACAGAGGAGATCGGATTCTCAAGAATGTAGTACGTCTTTTTCACGAAATGGTACTCCAACAAGTAGGCCACCCTGCGGGCAACCCGGTTGGCTTCCCGCACGCTCCTTTGTTCCCTGTCTCCTGAGACCCTGAAGTGGCGTCTTTTCGATGTTCCTCGCGACCTGGATCTGGGTATAGGATGGGTATATTATTTTTTCAGGGGTGCACCTGTCATCCTGGTCATTGGGGTATATTTGAACTTAATGGTATATATAAAAATAGAAATATCATTCATTTGTGCAGTCGCTCCATTTTGAAGCTCGGTTTTATATAAACCACCAGAGTGCGAAGGTCAACAGTATATGTGTATACATAATACTGGGGTAGACCCAAATAGTTTTCGCATGTATTCTTCGATGGCAGTAAATAAAACAACTGAAACCTTTCAATATGGACACATATCTCAACCAGGTAGTTTTTTTCATGAGTATAGCGATGAAAATAAATCTTCAGCAATCGTAGACGGGGGGAATAACAATATATACGGGATTTGAACTTTCAGGTAATCCCTTACAAGGATAATTTTGTTTCTTCAAATACATTCACATCGTGTTGATGTTTTAGATAGATGTAAACCTGTGGCAAGCTAGGTACATATGTATATCTTTTTGAATGGAAGTTAATACCCTGTCCATCAGCTGATCATATTGTTTGTATGCATGTACACACACATATATATATACATATCAGTAATCACCCAACATTGAATACCTGAACATGGGCCCCCCAAATGCATAGACCAAAAAACCGGACCACAACTTCTAGGGTCGTATTTAATGTTGTGGGATGAGAATATGTGCTTCCCCTTGGTTTCAAAAACTTACAAGGGGATGGATAAACAATGGTTTTCTACAGGTGGTGGATAGACATGGTTTTCTACAATGACTGATCGCAATTGCAAGTAAGGCAAATGGGAACAACACCTTTTTAGCAGACCCTACTTGGGTGTGCAGTTGGGTTATCAATGCATAACACCATGGTGAAGAAACGTAATAAGTTGGGAAATAACATTTGAGACGTAACAGTTGTAAAACAACTTACAATACAACTGGAACTGCCCCCAAGTAGGAAACTATATACCGATTGTCCCTCAAACCAAATGCCAATTCTTGTGAACCCTTCCTTTGCTAAATTTAGTCCGAAACACAGGTATACCCACGATCCACAAGGTACTGCGTACCATGCGCACCCATAGGCGCATAGGCGCCGTGCTTGAAAAAGCAGCACTAGGAATCCGAAAGCAGTGCAGATATCCATTTTCCTCGAATAGGAGACCTAGGCATGTGTGTTTGTTTTGTATGTACTTGCATGGTGTTGAACCAGAATTCAGCACATGGTGAAAATAAATGATCCCACCAAGGAACATCGATGCAACGGGAAACCAATCCCTCTCCCAGAACACCATCGTGGAGGATGTGTTCACCTGAACCAACAGGGAATAAATTGTTCTTTGACCAATATCAACCAGGAATATCACAAACACTGATTTGTCGATTTGTCAGGCATTAAATTGTCAATTTCTCAAGTACGCATTGAGCTAGGAAACCGCTGAACACCTCAAGGAAGTGGAGGGCTTCTTGTTGAGGCACATCACCAAAGCCTTGATGGGGCGAATTCCCTTTAACAATCTCAGGGGCTAAGAAATTTCCGGGAAAACCAATATACCATGCGACCACTACCATTCCCCACCCATAACCCCATTCATATATGATTTGTCGTTTTTTACACTTGATGATTCCAATACATCGATCACCCCATCCAATGAATAAAACCACAAAGATCAACAACCAAAAAAGTTAAACTGAAAAGAAGCTAGCAACTCGCAAGAAGAGATGCCAAAGGAATCGCCAGGTTGCTGAATTTCATCTCAATGCCCAGGTAATATATGGGTGATCTTTGCGAAACCTAACTATGTATGAACACAACCCCTGATCCACTGAATACTGCGGCTTTGGAAGCCAAGGATGCACAACGCATTGCAATGCTGCACACTGGGCTGGCGGGTCGACTGGAGCTTTCATTGGGCAGTGGTTGCGTGGAAACATGTCTGCAATTTGAAAGGGGCAGCGGGTATTACTTTTTGCACCCACCTCGAAATTTCCAAATGTGTTCACCCCCAGCTGACATGGCACGTGGAAACACCCACGTGATATGAATTTCTTCAAAGAATTTAGAAACTGAAATGCCGGACTTTGTTATCCAGACTTTGGCACTTGGCACGACGTGCTACGACCACAATGGTCCCTGAAAACAGCTCATCCCCTTCATGCACCCTTTGGTCCAAATTGCAACACTTTTGTTTTTAATGGAAAACCATGTTGTGTCTTCATGTGAACTCTGCACATGCAACATGATGGAATAGTATGTTCTTTGTTGGACTGGATTAGGGTGAACCCCAGTGAGCCATGGACCATCAAATATACCTGCGTCGCTTTGCCTCATACTCAGGCATCGAAGCAATCACGGCCTTTCGCTCCTCGCTTTCACTCCACCTGGCCATGTGGAATGATGGAAAGGGTGGAAGAACCAAATGGCGGGAGATAAATCGAAGATAATGGGGGAATGTATACATAGATTGATAAATAGATGGATGGATAGATATATATATATAAATATTTGTTTATTTAAATATGTGAACTGGGCACAAAAGATACATAGGACATTTTGTAAAAGGAGAACGGAACATTTTCAGTGGCTTCAACTTGAACTGCTATCCCATGTTGCTCAATTTTTGTGAAACATATCAATCATATTTTTCCATTAGCCTCGTTTCCACGGTTGGCCAAGCCTGCGTTCCTTTTCCTTTCGCGCAATCTTCTCACCTTTCAGCCTTGGATTGAAACTGCTGGAGTGCTCTATACCGGAAAGTTGAAGCCGTGGTGTGACCTAGAAGCTAGCTCTACTTGACATGCAAAAAGGGTCGCATTGTAAATGCAATCAGCTTTAAAGACCGGAACCTGTAAAACAATGTGCAAATCTTACCGAAGCCAACACGATAAACGCCAAGAAACTTTTCCATGAAGTCAGCCCTGACTTTCGAGTAGTCAGCCTGTGCCTTTTCCTTCATCTCCTTCGCGCCTGCGGCCTCCACCTTAGGAACGGCCTTTGCTTTGGCCTTGCGTTTGCTGCTGGCCTTTGCCTTTGCGGCGCCCTTGGTGGGGTCAACAGCATCTACCTTGGCAACCCGTTTGGAAGCGGCCAGCAGTTTCTGGCGATGGGGGTTGATCGGTTTTTGAAGGGCCCCTGGAAACATGTGTAAGCATCGTTCCGGAAGATGTGAAGCATCAGAATCTGTGTTGGCCGGGAGCTTCAGGTAGAAGCCATCCTTATATGTTAGATGATCATTTCGTTTTTTTTGAATCAAAAACCAGTGTTTTTTTTCAACTAAGCAGAGGACGGGAGCAGCTGTGGTTCTTGCAGGCCCCCCCTGCAAACTGACCAAACATAAATTCTTTGTGTTTGACCCTTTGGAGCTCTCACAAAACATGACACATTCGATGGAGTTTACCAAACAAGTTGTGCTTACAAAACCCCAAGCCTTGCCACCTTCTCCCCCAGGGTTCTCGTTCCCCGCTTCCATAGCAACATCTTGTGGAGGGGCCTGCAGAAAAGAAGGGAAACACATGGACCCTACAGGTAAGCTGTTGGGCTTCAAAAAACCAGCGCAATAAACACCATGGGTTTGTTTATATATCTATTGTTGTTTCTTCCTATACCCATGTCTACTTAAATCCTTCCGTCCGTCTATCTCTATCTATCTTTGTATTTACATAATTTCACTGTAATACCTCCTTATCATGACCTTGGTCTAAAGTCTAAAGCAACCTGCCTCGGGTTCTGGGTCTTCGGGAATCGCTGGGTCTTCGGGAACTGCAGGGTCTTCGGGAATCTCCAAGGCTTCGCCATCATCCATTTCAAAATCAGGCGGGGGCACCTGCAGAACAAACATTTCCATATGGCCAAAACATGTTTGGTTGGACATGCGGCCATGGGCGAAAACTGTATCATGAACTATCAAAATATCTAAAATCAAATCCAGGGAGCATAGGAAATTTTGACCTCTCGGGACTGCCAGCACTTTCGGTCCTCCGTTGGAAAACAAAATATTTCCAAACCAAAAACCAATTGTAAAGAAGTATCTTTGAACAACTTTTGATGCTGGATGTCAACATGAACCTGGTAATCTAAGTTAAGTAGCCACATCAATCACAACATCTCCCCGCTTCACAGCAAGCGGAACGTCCAATTCCCATTCGGCCAGGTATTTGCAGGCCACAGGCTCCCACCACTCCCTCTTGGTCCAACCGACCTGCCCGCAAGGATACTGAAACTAGGACAAGGATCTAATTTAAGCATAACAACACCCATCGCTTTTGAATGAAACTGTCATATTCATCTCCCCTTATACCCAAGCCTTGGAGCCCGCTGGATCAGTTGTTGGGTCAGTAAAAGTGAGAACTTTCACACCATGCCTTGGTTTTGCACTGCGAAGAAAGTAAAGGTTGGGTAACGATATCCTGAACACAGAAACTTGTGAAACAGTGGCCCAAACAATAATTTCAGCCATAATACGAATTGGCCCAAATGGTCCTCAAAAACTTGTAGACAATCTCTGAATCAGTGATGCCGTAGACGTGGACAATCTTAAAGATTTCAACAAGTTCTTCCCAAAGCTGTTGGGAAATGCCTGGGGGAACCTTTTCCTTGAAGTCCGCAGCGGACGAGTACCACTGGACATGAATGATGTGTTCCTTCAGGGTCATCCCTTGGATTGTCTCAAGGCCAAGTGGGTCCGTGTTGGCATCCGGTTTGTTGCCAAACTTCTTGGTCATACTTGCACCTTCCCATAAAAGCCCACAAGGTTGGTCTTGATATTTCACCCTCTCCATTTCAACCTCCTCTGTTGTTGGGACAAATTCACGGGAAGATTGGTTCAACCCTGAACCACCGGGCCCGGGCTCCGCACTCTTCGGCCAAGCTTTCTCAGCGAAATTGGTAAAGGCATTCTTGCTGACCGGGGTGTATTGGATCTTCTCATCTCGGGGCTGTTTGTTAACCACGAATTCTGGGGCTGGTTGGTCAGGTTTTTGACATGGCAAACAAGTGACACTATAGTCATTCCCATCAAGACCCTGAAAAAACGCTGTCCATTGACCATGTTGTCCAACACTATGGCTGGTAATGGTGCCAAGCTCAATCTCCTTCAAATTGATGGGGTCCCAAACAAACCCGCTGACCATTGGATAACTTTCAACCTCACTATCCACCTCCTTGGGTGTGGGTTTTTTCTCAGGCACCTCCCCCGCACTCTCGGCACCAACTGTGTCAAAGTGAAGCTGGCGTGGATCAACAACATCCTCCTGAAAATCCCAACTAGGATCCCATTCCTCAAGCTCCCACTTCTCATCCCAAGTCTCATCCCACTTCTCAGGATCGGTTTCTAAACCCAAGGCCATCAGGTCCTCAACAGTAGGCTCCCACTGCAGGTCCCACTTACGATCCCATTCTTCGGAATCCCATTCGAGACCCCACTCAGCACCCCAATCTCCAAACCAATCAGCTCCACCACTGGAAGCCACATCCCCAGAGCTGCCCGGGGATCGTGAAGGTGCAGTAGTAGAAGGTGATGTAACCTCAGAAAAAAAAAAAAAACAATCAGTTTTGAATAGTTTCAATTTTGATCGAAAAAGCTTTCGTGTTTGATCGAAAAACCTTCCGTTTATTGTTTTTGATTGGTTCCGATTTTGATCCAAAAATCTCTCGCAAAAAGAAAACCAAGAAACGGAAATGTCGGGGACCTTCTCATCCTTACCGTTTTCCTTACGACAAAACATGTTGATGGAACCTGCGTGATTGAGAAAAAGTCAAATGTAGCTGTAGCGACCACATTGTGGAGTAATGGTTGAATTAACAATTGATTTCATTTTCCAGGGCTGGACATCTAAAGTGCAGCCATGTGATCATCGTCGGCCTCGCCCAATCGCAAGGTAGCTGCACGCAGCAATCGAGCCTTGGATGTGAAGAGCCGGGGTGCATGTCTGATTGCAGGATTTGATAAATTCGACTATGGACCATCTATAAATTATTATCTTTATTATCTTGAAACCAGTTTGTGGGCCCTATGATTGGCGACCGCTATTGAACACTGTTTCCATCTAAAACTAAGACTGACAGCTAAAACGGTTTCCCTGGTTTAAACGCAAATGGATGCCAGGGAACTGTCTCAGGATCGTGAAGGACGCTTTCATCTGTTTTCTTCTCCTCAGCAGTTGGCGAGGCCACCAAAAATTCAGAACGCGATGTGATTGGAGAAACCAACATATATCATTGACTGAATTTAGGATGGTATAAGCAAATGTTTTGTGGGTCGAAATATAGTTGCACTCACCTCGACCCCCACCATCATTTGTCAAAGAATCGAACTCACCTTCAATGGTGTCCATGGGGCCATCTGCAAGAGCATCGGGACATTCCTGGAGAATCAGAAAAATGGTTTTGATTCTAAAAACAATGATCGATAGACGAAAACAGGATCCTAACAACAAATCTATACTTGTAAATAGAAACCCATCACATGTCTATCTATCTATCTATCTATCTATCTGTCTATCTATCTATCTATCTATCTATATATATATTCAGGTCTACATGTACGAAACCCGTATTGGTGTATATTACTCACATTTACATACATATAAATTATTAAAACATAATGTTGTGTATATATATATATATATACGTGTGTGTGTAAATCATATCTTGGAAAGGGTGACATGCTCACAACCCAGTCCTCGGGATTGTAGGGAAGGGTCTGAAGCTGATCCATCCGCCAAGCGTTCTTCCTTGCCCTCTGGGACAAGTGATGCAGCCTAGACACCTGATCCTTGAGCCACTCAGCCCAAGTAAACCCTGGAGTTTGAGGCACCTCTAGGGGCTTATCCTTCATCATTTTACCCAAGGCATTTTGGAGTAACTTTTTGGTCCAAATCCTTCGTTCTCCACTTGCTTCTAACGGATCCCGAACCACAGCGAAACCTTTTCGGGTTTTGTGAACCCGCAGGTTGCAGGCCGGAAACAGGTTTCCAGTTTTGCTTAGATATTCCCCTCCATCATCCTTTACAAATCCCTGGTAAATGGCTTCTGCCAAAAGGGCCACCTTCTTGTGTCGATCCATGCCTCGAGCCCAAAACGTGAGCTGAGGAATGGCGCCATATCTATATGAGCGGCTTTTGACAAACAAAGACAAACGGATCTGACCGGATCCGATGGGATTGCTAGAAAAAAACAAACGGATCTGCCCGGATCTGATTGGATTGACAGCTGTTTTGTTCATTAGCAATGTGCTTTCCGAAAACCAAACCCCAAAAAGTGTAAACATAACCCCTGCGTTTGGAATAGGGTGGTCACGTCGAAGACATATTGTTCATGAACCTCTTGATCATTACTTCGGGTGATCCCCACTTCTTCCATAAGAAATTGGAAGACACATGATAATATGTATATATCCACATTTCCGCTAAATTTGTTGAACAATGATGATGGTGGGAAGACAAAATTATGTTTTGTTTGTTGTATGTACCAAAGAATTATCAGAGATATAAACACATATAGATTTTTCGAATATATATTCCAACATTTTTTTAGTCAGAAGCCACAGAAACCACATGTTTTTTTCCTTCAGTACGCATTTGAAAAATGGTTACGGTATAGCCACAAAACTGGCTCAAGATGTCACAGCATTGGCTCAAGACGTCGCAACATTGGCTCAAGATGTCACAGCAGTGGCTCAAGATGTCACAACAGTGGCTCAAGATGTCACAACAGTGGCTCAAGATGTCACAACAGTGGCTCAAGATGTCACAACATTGGCATCAAGATCATCCTTGCTGCTGCTCAAAGCATCGTTTTTGACTGCAAAGTTCGCAGTTGATTGATGGATGCTCATGGGCAAGCTTCCTGACACGTTTATATGTCTCGTTAGCCTCTTTTAAGGCCCGTTAGCTGTATAGGTACCGTTGGCCCGTCCTGGATTGCAGCCAAGACTCCATCACCATTCCGAGACACCCGAGGCTCGAACTTTCGCCTGATCTCAGATGAGGACACAGCCAATCAATGGATTAGATTTGGCATCCGCCTGCAGTTGTCTACTCAGCTTACTTCGCGAATTCCAGGCACACTAGTGAAGTAACTGCGCAAGCCCTGGAAGTAGCCTACAAGTTATTGCAGAGAGCGCAGGACATCGAGAAGAAGTGTTCCGGATGGGAGTTTTTGTCAAAAGGGTCGAGATTCATGAAGGTCTTTGCCAGCAGATGCCCATATGAAGACGCAACTATGGGACGCTTCATGGACAAAGAGATCTATGACAGACTTGATGAGCTCTGGATCGTATTGTCCAAAGGACACTTTCCCGAACCTTTTGATGATCAAGCCACCGCTGCAGAAACTGAGGCGAAGATCCGAAGCATGAAACAAATTTATCGAGGAACACCGTCATTCAACACAGATCCAAGTGCAACATCATGGCTAGCTGTGACAAGGACCGCCGAATACTTCAAA
>Ga0126342_10015221_pt1 | contig 13498 bp, 11 predicted proteins | sample Cyp1metagenome_FD_92528 | JGI IMG/M metagenome (GOLD analysis project Ga0126342, IMG submission 92528) | Coral microbial communities from Lord Howe Island, Old Settlement Bay, Australia - Cyphastrea 1 metagenome | ecosystem: Host-associated > Invertebrates > Cnidaria > Coral ...
GCTTCGCGCCACAATGGCGTGCAATTTTTCATCACTCATCTGGCCAGCTGGCTCCGCACCCGCCGCTTTAGCGAGCCTACTTTTCGACCCTCCGGAGCCACAAATCATTGGAAAAACACAGTGAATTGCGACTTTCCTACCTTTTCGCGCATCTGTATCTTCTTTCTTCTGACTCTTTCTCTTCTACTCTTCTCTCTTCTAATCTTTCTCTTCTCTCTGCCTCTGCCTTGCTCTGCTTTTCATCTGTCCATATTGTCGGAAGTTTGTCTTCTAAACTTCCTTCGACTAGGTATTACGAGAAATCACCATGTTTTATACCTATGGTTTATCGTATATACATAGGCGACGTGCTTGGGGACCTAATTTTTTGCGACGAAATCCTGGAAAGATGGTCGCAGCATGGGCAACTATGAACTATCCCAAAATTGTTCACTATCTCATAGAATTGGATGATGGGAACATTTGAACCGGAAAACCCTATATTTCATGGTAAAAAACCCATGGGTTTCCGGTCAAGATTTTCCCTTAAACCAATCCATTAATTGACTATCTATCTGATTGTCTTTAGATAATCTATAGATAATCTATTATTCCCAGATTGGGATGTAAATAATAGTCACAACTATAGATATCAAAATAATCTATTTGGGATTTAAAAATATAGTTTAACTATCCAGAATATATATCCAAATAGTGAATAGTTAGCTATCCAAAAATAACTTCACTGGAAAGTTTGGATATATTCACTATCCCAAAATAATTCGATTTGCCAAAGCTTTCAGCTTTGTGAACTATGATGATTTATGTAAATAGAATCAAATAGATAGTATACAAGCTGAAATTCCCCAGTGAAAAAAGTTGCTTTCGAAAACCCTTTGGCTAGTTCGTGGATGATCCCCCGTCAATCCAAACATTAAGCATATCTTAAGTGTCAACAAAGCTACCGGTTGGTGGCCTCACCGAATTTGTGTAAGTATACATATATAGTAATATATATATATATATATATATCAATATATATTTATGTACTATGACACTATATATATATTATGATTATTATTTTTTGTTTATTATATACATTTTATCTTTATTATATTATATATATACACCGTTGAATATATATATATATATTTATTTATTTACCTCATTCATCTTTCAGAGAGACATCATTCCATCTTCGCTCTACAACTTTCCATAGGCAGCTGCTCCGCCACATCGCTATGTTCTCATCTCTTCAGCCAAGAGAAGCATCTGGGACTGCGAAGCATGCTGGAATAGTGGGAAGCCTATAAGATGTAGTCCGAAAACCATCAATATGATGGATTGGATATAGTTGTCTTGTCGATATGGGCAGAATCATGTACTGTAATATGGGTTCTTGGAGGTGCATTTCCAGTGAACTAAGTGGGTAGTTTTTAAAGCTGCAGTGACTACAGTTAGGATTAATATTTCAACTTACCGTGGCAAATCTATGCCTAGTTATAGCCTTGAAATCGGGATATGACGGACAGAAAAATAGTACCGGGGTGGTGTAAACATCTGAAAAAAAGGTGATATATGTTTATAATTAATCCCATATGCTCCATGTATGGTATATTTACCTACATTTGGGTGATTTTTAGGCCAAATGATGATAAATATTCCATACATGGAGCATATGGGAATGAAATCATCCAAACATGTTGTTCAAGAGAGAACCAATCCGTCACACCAACCAGAAATTTGCAGAAACCCATGGTTAACCTGAAAAGAACAGGTTGCATATGTCTCATATTGTTTCATCCAAAACTGATTTACACTGAAATTCACTCAACAAACATGTTTCAACCACTAACACGTCAACACATGCTATCAATGAACAAAATCAGCGTGCACCCGGTAAAACAAGCCTTTTATGGTCCTTAAGAGTTACACATGTGTTTTTCAAAACTCCAACTGAGATTTTCTGTCATGAGATACCCTCTGGTTATGTCAAAATAGCTAGTGAAAATTGCCATAGAAATAGTGGATTTACCCAGCTAGAAGATGATGGATCTTCCCAGTTCGCTATGTAACAAATAACCAGAGGGTAAACCTCCATTTCCTATGGTTTTCCTGTGGTTTTCCCATTAAAACCTCCATTTTCCTATGGTTTTCCTATGGTTTTCCCATTAAAACCTCCATTTTCCAGTTTTTTTGTTCATATGACCACCAGGAAACATCCCAATGTTCAGCATATCCCAGGTCACGGGGAAAAAAGTGATTAAAAAAAACATGAATTTAGCGTTAAAAAAACATATCCCAGATATAAAATGATATAATTAAATATCATGGGATATTTATGGGGTTTCTAATGTTTAATCGTTTATCCATGTTTATCCCAGATATCATGTCAATATTTCTTGGACAATTCATGGGAATAAAAAACCCATTTGATATCTTAAAGTTGGGTTTGCTAATGTTTTTTGGCCAGTATACCCTCCAAATTATTCCAAAATGGCATAACATGACCAACAATGCTGCTGAAATCACTGCTGGTTCCCTCCCCCGAAGGTGATGCCCATAGATGCTATGCTATGCGTCTGCTTGCTAGTACAACTGCTGCTTGAAAAACCTTTTATGATGAATTAGTGGATAAGCCTAACCATAACTTAGTAAGGTTTTAGCATGTTAGAACTATGGTTACTGACCATTATTAGCCAGCATCTTGTAATCAACCAGAGTGATGGTTCTCGAGACCATAGGTAGAAACGCATCAGCTTCACCCTTGGCTGGATTAATTTATATATTATGATATAGTTATTTGTAAGTTGTTGTATGTTGTTGTCTTTTTCACACACACACACAAACGAGTACAAAAACAAAAGACCTAGAGATCCTACTCAGCATATGTCTTTCTTTTCGCGGAAGTCGTGCCGGGAGAAAACACCAAGGGACGTGCTCAGAGATTCTTCTGGATTTACATATATCTAAATATATATTTATATATATAAATATATTTATTTATCACTTTAAAATTCCATTGATTCAATCATCATTCCTCTTAAAATCGTTTCTTCTATCTGTGGCTAAAACAAAGAATTCACCATCCCCACACATCACCATAAATATATAGGTGCTATGTTTACCAGTCATGAGTGGTTTATGGCATTGTTTTACCCACATTACAAGGTGGTGCCCCCCAAACGATTTTTTTTTGGGTTTTCTAAAGCCCATGAATACTAGTTCGATGTATCACCAACAAAAACCATCGTGAAATAGCTGTTTTTTTAAACCATACATTACCCTATCTATTTTAGATATTTCTATACTGGATATTTTTTCATCAATCTATAATACCCATATTTGATTTTTAATTATAGATATTACCATATATGACCATAAATCTATTAGACACTATGCTCAGCACTCTCCGGCACGACGGCGAAACCACCGAGGCATGCTCCTTGAAACCACCGAAGAGATCGAGGACACAACGTCTGTGACATTTCACGGTTGGGTCCGTTGTATAGGTTGACCTTGCTACAGCTCAGGCCCAAAATACCAGTTATAAATGATTATGCATGGTTATAAATGGTTACGTATTGTTCCAGTTATAGGTCAGTATGTCACCCCGTTTATATGAATGATAACCACATTTTTAACCACTTTAACCGTTTAAAACCATTTAGAATTGGTAAACAGACATAACTGTAGATGGATTAAAAAAAAGCTGGTTGATTGGATTGGGATTCGTGACATGCTGGGACATATAGCCAACAATGTGGGCTATTGGCATCATGATCATTTTTGTTGTTTTTCTTGCAAGCACATGTTTGTATCATGTTCCTTCATATTCATCCACATTTTTTTGCAAAATACATGATAACTAGGTCAATCTTGGATGGTACTTCAATCCTTTAGTCTTTTGGTATCAACGGGATTATTTACGTTCACCAGATAAGATTTTTTCCCAATGCGTAGCAAGGGTTCCCGTTTCACTCTGGGGGTCTGGGGGCTGCAGGTGTGTTCGCTCGACGTTGCGTTTACGTTCGCAACCGTTCGCAAGACCGTCCGCAACCGTTCGTAACCGTTCGCCCGATCCCGTATGGCGGTGCCTATGGTAAGTTCTGCAGAAGGGGTCATTTTAAAAGGTTTCAAACGTCTCGTTGCTTCGTTTCGCGTGGCAGGCGTGGCACTTTGTGACATTCAGATGTGTTTTTGTAACGTGTCGAAAATGGTTTTGTGTGGCAGGCGCAATACTTTTGCGACGTTTTCCGAAGATGCGTTGCAGTTTTCGTGGCAGGCGCAGCACTTTGGACGTGTCCATCGTCATTTTGCGTGGCAGGCGCAGCACTTTAAACGTGTCGTGTTGCGTGCTTTTGCAAATCGCATTGGCAGGGCTGCGTCAAGTGGCGGCATTTTCTGAGATGTGCTGAAAATTGACGGAAGCCTCGCACGAAACATCGATTTTGAGTCAGGTTCCTGAGAAAACTCGTAGGAAAACGTCGATTTTGAAGCTACACAGTGTGAAAATTGGAGGAATTCTCCCACGAAATGCTCATTTTGGTGCTCCCACGTGTCTCGTCTCGAGTCTCTGGTTTTCCTGTGGCCTCGCCGTGTCTTTGGGGGAAGCTGCAAAACCTCTTCTTTTCGAAGGTTTCCAAGCAGGTTGTCATGGCGTTTTGTGTGGCAGGTGCGGCACTTTGTGACATTCCAACCTGTTTGATAACGTGTCGAAAGTGTCAAAATTGGAGGAAGTCTCGCACGAAAGGCTCGTTTTTCTGCGCCCGCCGTGTCTCGTCTGGAGTCTCTGGCTTTCCTGTGGCATCGCTGTGTCTATGGGGGAAGCTGCAAGAGTGTGTCGAAAGTCGTTTTGTGTGGCAGGCGCAATACTTTTCCAACATTTTCAGACGATGCAATATTGCAGTCTTTGTGGCAGGAGCAGCATTTTGGAGATCTCTGTCGTCATTTTGCGTGGCAGGCGCAGCACTTCAGACGTGTCGCATTGCTTGCTCTACACTCCACACTCCACACTCCACACTTTACACTCCACACTCCACACTCTACACTTTACACTTTACATTTTACACTCCACACTCTACACTTTACACTCCACACTCCACACTCTACACTTTACACTACGCTTTACACTCTACACTCTACACTCTACACTTTACACTTTACACTCTACACTCCACACTTTACACTTTGCACTTTACACTCTTCACTCTGCACTTTACACTCCACACTCCACACCTTACACTCCACACTCTACACTTTACACCCTACACTTTACACTCTACACTTTACACTCTACACTTTACACTCTACACTTTACACTTTACACTGTGCACTCCTCACTCCGCACTTTACACTCCTCACTCCACACTCCGCACTCTACACTCCACACTCCACACTCCACACTCTACACTCCACACTTTACACCCCACACTCCTTACTTTACACTCCACGCTCCACACTCCACTCTCTACACTTTACACTCTACACTTTACACTTTACACACTCTACACTTTACACTCTACACTCTACACTCCACTCTTTACACTCCACGCTTTCCGCTTTACACTCCACACTTTACACTCCACACTTTACACTCCACACTCCGCACTCTACACTCCACTCTTTACCCACTGCACACTCCACACTCCACACTTTACACTCCACACTCCACACTCTACACTTTCCACTCTACACTCCACACACTCTACACTTTACACTCCACACTCCACACTCTACACTTTACATTTTTCACTCCTCACTGCACACTTTACATTTTACACTCCTCACTCCACACTTTACACTCCACACTTCCCACTTTACACTCCGCACTCTAAACTTTACACTCTACACTTTACACTCTACACTTTACACTCTACACTTTACACTCTACACTCTACACTCCACACTTTACACTTTACACTGTGCACTCCTCACTCCGCACTTTACACTCCTCACTCCACACTCCGCACTCTACACTCCACACTCCACACTCCACACTCTACACTCCACACTCCACACTCCACACTCTACACTTTACACTCCACACTCCACACTCTACACTTTCCACTCCACACGGCAGACTGGTAACAGGGGAAATATGCACAAGACTGTTCATATAAACTATTGCAGATAAGTGTTCTGCGTGACTGCATATCCATGTGTTTCGACATCTGTATCATTAACATACGTGTGAGCATTCGGATTCGTGGGCTGCATCTTGTTTTTTTTGTCGGGTATCTCAGATTGGCCATGATAAAACAATGCCTTCACCGCAGGCATGGCGTTCGCGCTGCTTTTGTGGTGATGGCTTCGCTGCTTTTGTGGTCCGAAAAGAGGTGGCAGTGAAGGCAGCAATCGTGAGCCTGGAGTAGAGCATAGAACCATCTGCGGCAAGGCTGAAAAAAGGTTTGCTCAAGAGGAAACCAGCTCACCAGGCGGTCGTGTTGTCTCCGGACGATTTCGTGTTGAGGATCTTTGCTTTAACCTCGTTGAATCATGTTGAACCATTCTTTCCTTTCATATCCCATAGGATCCTTGTATGCTATATATGGTAACATTTACCATCAATATACTCCCAATGTTAGCATATATACCATACATGGATTCTATGGGTATGTTTCATCCATATTCATCCGCAATTCCTACTGTTGGTATTTGTGTCATATTGTTCAGTAGTTAGGTTCTGCAACCCACAGATCATGCTCAGCTGTCAACCGTTTCATGGCTGTTACATGTAGCAGCAATTTGGATAGTACAAGGTGGTGCCCCCGTTTTCGATACCTAAGTTGGTGCAAATAATTACAATTTCACTATGGTTTATAGGTGGTATTTCTAGAGTCAATGAGATTTATAAAGCAATTTTTTAACTAGGGGGGCACCGCCTTGTATATACGACTAGAAACTGGTACATCATATAGTAGAAAGTCAGAAAGTCATATTCAAACCCAATTTAGCCATTCTAGCTTTGAATGTGGAAAGCTTTGGAATATAGGGGAGTGTTTCACTCGAAAACATAATAAAACAATTTATCTTTAGACGGATCTGTGGACTTTAATACTGTGATAAAGTAAAATGTCCCTATAGTATTGATATCTATTTATATCTATATAAGCCACGTTTTTCTCCTGTCAGTAATATCCCATGTTATTATTTCCTAATCATTATGAGCACAGTCAATATCATCCATGATTATCAACTATTGCATCATGCTTAATACGATACATCTATGGTTAATATCATTCCTGTTCCCATGATGTCCCTTTACATCCCTATATAGGTGTTGATTATTCCATTATACTGACCCTTATATATATATATATATACATATATATTTATTTATTTTTCTGTACTTAGAAAGCACTCCCATACATGTTAATTAAAACTTCAACCTATATTTATCAGGGGATCTAAAAAAAACATGTTTTATTTACCATTGAGATCTACTAATCACTGGTTGTTAATTTCAAGACAACTCTTTTTATTTTTCTGTAAAGCAAAATATTAATGTATGGTCATTACAATGGATCAATAGATAGTCTCGTGTATCCCAATTATTTTGACCATTACCATTATCGTCCACTATTGTCCACTATTAAACACTAGAATCAGCAATTTCTTAAATATTGTCATATATATATAGTACTAACATCTATATGAGTGGGATTTTTATATCTTCATGATCTATGGTTACGGTCTAAAACATCTAGTGTTGATATATAACACCAACTATTTCATTATAATATATGTGTGTATAGTGTATTGCTAATTGATATTGAATCATCCATGTATAAGTTATATTTACTAAAACATCTATTGTTTATATGTTTCATCATCTACATATAAGATCATCTCACATTATATCTGGTTATACAAACCAGTTATCTGGTTGTATAATTGAATTAGTAAATATGTTATATCTAGGTAATCCAGTTAATGGGATACTTTTCCCAATATTATAACCCCGGAATTCAATCAACCATTAATCATTTTTTCAAGATGGTTAAAACCACCAACCAGCTATATATTACCCTTTATATCTGGTTATATAAACCATGGTTTCATAAACATTAAATACGTTTAATCATATCAATTTGTATCTGGTTATATAGATATAATTGAGTTGATTTTAACCATTTCACTATTTTTGACATGATGAAGAACCATCCAAACATATTGGGATATAATTTATATTTGATAAAGGATGGTTTCATAAACATTAAATGCCTTTAATCATATGAATTTGTATCTGCTTGTATACCCTCTGGTAAACTAACATAACTATACATGGCCATGTTCAATAGCTATTTTAGATTATCAGAGGGTATTATAAACCATGGTCTTCCCCTTGCTTTCTCCACCCCCAGGAGATCTCGCAGTCGCGCGGCCTAGAAATGGCTATGTCCACCGTGGGCGCCGGCAGCATCTGCGATGGCAAAGTGCTGGTGCCGCCGGGGCGCCGTGGAATGGGAAAAAGTTGGGAACACCCAAGCGGATTAGTGGATATATCATTTGTAAATTATCTGATTGGTGATGTTTAATTTAGGTGAATATAGGGAAATCATCTCCAAATGGCTTTACAAAAGTGACTGAATTCTATGGTTTATGGTAGATATTCAACTATACTTAATGGGGTTTATAAACCAAATTATACCCCCTGGTAAACAAGCTATTGAAAATCATTTTTTAATGGGAAAATCAACTAAAAATGGCAATTTTCAATAGCTATGTTAGTTTACCAGAGGGTAACTGGGGGGCACCATCCTGAAGGGGATTTAACGATTCCACTAACGAAAATGTAGACTTGACCAGAAATGGCGCCCACTAGGGTGCTAGCAAAACGACGTCAGCGCAAGCATCTGGCATTGGTCGATCATAGTGAGTCATATTAAGAAACAAAGGTGTTTAACTGACATTACAATTACACAGCAGAAACGGTGATGGAGCCATTCGAGGATCACCATGCCATGCAGAAAACCAAACATAGATGTTAAAACACACCATGGGGAAAAAAAACAACTGATTGTAGTTTGTATATGTTACATGATGTCCTTACGGCGGATAGCGGTTTCTCACCAGCCAAAACAATGGATGTGATTCAATCATCCAGAGTTCAGGGCTCAAACAGTAGACGATGGGAACGCATGGAAAACACATCTTTGAACAGTCATACGTCATTGGGTATTGCATAAGTCACAATGATTTAGTAGGGGACAAAATGGTTTCATACAATGCATGGCTGATTTTGCGAATCCATGTGTGCACTAACTTTGACCCACTCCCATGTCAAGTAACATGAACCAACTTGTTAGTTCAAAGATGTTCAAAGTAATTACGAATAGTGAACTTACTGCGTAGTAACCATTAACACTGTTCATGTCACATGTATGATGACTTACAAAATAGGCGAAGCCAGTGGATTCCCATCTCCGTCTGGTTGTGTTTTCAATCGTGTAATATATGTATGTCAACGTATGTATTATAAAACTACCAGTAGTACCGCACAGGGCGGTGGCGGAAGTTTCAAAGATATGACACTATAGGAGAGGTGAGATGTTGTGATGCATGGATGACAGAGCGAATCCACTGATGGACCAAAGGTTGGTTGGAGCTGTATTTTTTGGAGTGGCTGCAATGGTTGCAGTGGTCACCTCACCACAACTGCTGGATGTAGTGTGGTGTAGTGTAGCGCAGTTGTAGTTGTAGTTGTTGTGTAGTGGAGTTGTAGTTGTATGCAGTGTAATCAGTGTAGTGAAGTTGCAGTTGTAGTTGTGGTGTGGTGTAATGAGTGTAGTGTAATGTGATGTAGTGTAGTGTGCTGTAATGTTGTGGGCTGTAGCGTAGTCTGTTTTGTTCCGTGCTTTAGTGTAGTCTGGAGCAGTTTAGTCTTGTATAGTGTAGTGTAAAGTAGTGTAGTAGTTGTAGTTAGTGTAGTGTGGCGTAGTGTAACGTAGTGTAGCCAGTGTAGCGTCGCGTAGTGTAGTGCTGTGTAATTAGTAAAGTGTAGTGTAGCGCAGTTGTAGTTGTAGCTGTAGTTGGAGTTGTACTTGTAGTTGTAGCGTGGTGTAGTGCAGTGTAGTGTACTCAGTGTAGTGTAGTGTAACGTAGGATAGTTGTAGTTGTAGCTGTAGTAGTAACAGTAGTTGCAGTTGTAGCTATAGTTGCAGCTTTAGTTGTAGTGTAGTCAGTGTAGTGTACTTTAATTAGCGTAGTGAAGTGTATTTGGCGCAGTGTAGTGTAATGAGTGTAGTGTAGTGTAATTAGTGTACTGTAGCGTAGTATATTTGTTTTTGTATTTGTAGTGGTAGTGTAGTGGTTGTAGTTGTCTATCGATCTATCTATCTATCTTTCTTTCTATCTGCAAGCTTGTAAACCAAGCTATTCTGCGAGACTTCATTTTTCAAAGTTGACAACATCAAAAACGAAGCAACCCTGCAAGACTTCCCTCAAAAATGGAAAGTTGAGTGCAGAGCTGACGGCCTCGTACGAATGTGTTTTGCGATTTTTTCCACTCCATCTGTGTAAAGCACTGCGCCAGCCACGAAATTTGTGAGGCCAGGTCATACGAGGTGCTGCGCGTGTCGCGCAAAATCATTTCAGCAAACCTCAAGATCTGATGCTCCAAAATGCATTCCCTCTCAGGAAATCTGCGCTCTATAACACATCTAACTCATATGTCTCTTGTACCGCGCCTGCCACGCGAAATGCGCCTGCCAACGCTTTTGAAACTGCTACAAAACCCTCACGTTTTGCTCACTTTTGACACGGTGCACAACGCCTTGCGCCTGCCACGCGAAACGACATCTGAACGTCAAAAAATGGTCCAAGCATGTGGTGTTTTTAACATTTTGACTTGGATATGTGCTTCGCGCCACAACGACTTACACTTTTTCGACATCTCAATTTCCAAAAGTGCTCCGGGCATGGTGTGTATTGTGCATTTTGACTTGGAAACCTGCTTCGCACCACAACGGTGCGCACTTTTTTCCATTTAACACTTTTGGCTTTGAAATGTGGTTCGCGCCACAACAGCTTGCACTTTTTCGACACTCAACTTCCAAAAGTGCTGCGAGCATGGTGTGTTTGTACGTTTTGACTTCGACATGCGCTTCGTGCCACATCGGCGTGCACTTTTTCATCTCTCATCTGGCCAGATGGCTCCGCACCGGCCGCTTTAGCGAGCCTACTTTTCGACCCTCCGGAGCCACAAATCATTGGAAAAACACGGTGAATCGCGACTTTGCTGCCTTTTCGCGCACCTGCATTTTTCTTTCCTCTGACTCTTTCTCTGCTCTGATCTTCTTTCTTCTTCTCTTCTCTTCTCTTCTCTGACTCTTCCCACCTCTGCTTTGCCATCTGCCAATATTGTCAGAAGTTTGATCTCGAAACTTCCTTCGACGATTATAAAATTATAATGTAACAACCGTGTATAATATTCATATTTATATTTATATTTATATTGCCGCATATGTTTGATGCATGTGGTTTCAAGTTTTCATGAATGTCAGATTGACCTTCGACATCCCTGGTACATATTTATATCTCTTGTAGTTCTGCAGCCACCAAGGGAGTCTCACTTTAATACCTATCCTATCGTTTTGCTTTGCATGGGGATGTTTTCTAACCATTTGTTTAGCGGCGGGCTGTCTAGGTTTGGTCACTGTATGGTTTAGATTTTGAAAAAACACCGGTAGCCTCTACCGCTGTCACGTCCGCAGGTACAACTGACACCAAAGAGTGCTTTCTTCATGCGAGCAACACCAGAAGCAGGCATGACGAGTGGGATCTGGGCCTTTCATGGATTCCCGAAAGAAGCGCAATCCTGGGATAGATCGGGATAGTACATGGTTCCAATCTTGGGATAGAATGGGTCCTTGATGGGTGGGCATACAACTGGATGATGAAATGGCATTGATTATGGCACATCTCCAACAATATGAGTTTGCTTCGGTACCTGAAAATGTTGGGAAACCTGAGAATCCCATGGTCATTGTAGTTTTCCTCATTAAGATAACCATGCACTGAGGATAATCACCCCATGTTTGGACAAAACCGTGAGTGATCGCCTGAAAAGGCGATATGGGTTGAGGACCCGGGACGTTGAATGGTGATTGAATTTCTCAAGCATTTGGATCGTTTTCCAAATGGTGAGTTGGTGATGGTTGGTTATTTTTGCCCCTTTATATTGTTCTTTATTTTGGTTTCTATCCTTATGATACCCCAATGATGCCTCCATTTTGAAAGGGTTAATTATAATCACATTTAGTCACCATTTTTCCTCAACAAACAAATCTATGGCAACTAGAATGTGAGGCCCGCAAATGTTATAGGTTGATTGATAAACCCCATTATATTTTTTGTAAGTATCATAAACCATAGCTACTGGAATTATAAACAAATTTAGCTATCTAAGGGGTACCATTATTTTGTAGATAGATCTACCATAAAACTATAATGAACCTCGTTACAAGTTTCGAGGTGGGTTGAGGCCACCAGTCAGATGAATAGAATTGCAGCACCCAACATGGGGCTTGAAAGCAACAAGTTGTCAATAATATAGATATGATATGTCAATATATTGATTACATTGATTTGGTATATTAATATATTCCCCATGTTAATATAGTGGCTACATATGTCAATATTAGAGTTGCTATGTCAATATATCAGTATATTCCCCCTAATCAACCACCCAAACATTGTAATATTCTCTTTAAAATCAACTCAACATTTTTTCTAGTGATGTAGGCACCAGCTATCATTGCTATCATTGCTACCACCGCTACCATCAGTCCCATTCCATCACCATTTCTACAGGTGCAGCTCCGCCCTCAGTGCCCTATCCCTCCAAGTCCTCTGCGCAGCTTGGCGACACGTGGCCTGGGTCGGTGGCGAAGGTGATGTCCCCCCCTAGTTTTTTTGGGTGAAGTTGGCAAAAAAATGTGACGTAAAATGGGATTCATATGGGATGTCATGAGATTAAGTTCACTTGAATTGGATTTATATGGGATTTCTATGAAATTTAGTGGACTGGCTTGTTTTCTAACTTGTTTTAATAGGGTTTGTTTCACGGAGCACGGAGATATCGAACTAGCTACATGTGTGAACATAAACCAACGTTGTAAACTGAGGGGCACCACCTCGCAGGGTGGCTTGGAGACATCCCGAGCAGGCTCCATGGCAGATGGTCCTTGTAGGTTGAAACCACGGCACTGCGAATTCCGCCCCGGAAACTTCAAACGAAAAACATGGCCTGACTTGATCTGGTGGATTTTTTTTAGAAGTTTGCATAGTTCCGCCATCAAAAACACCTGGAAACTAAGAGGAAAGCATCACCAATTTCAAAAAGGTCATCCAATTGTCATTCTTCCTGGCGATGACAAATCTCAACCGCAGTAAAAAAAATACTCTACTTCGTGTGATCCCCACCATGACATGTCAGGACGTATATTTGGACATATATTTAGTATATTCTGACATCCTATCTGACATATATTCTGGCATATATTCTGGCATTCTA
>Ga0126342_10015222_pt1:0-10000 | contig 13498 bp, 10 predicted proteins | sample Cyp1metagenome_FD_92528 | JGI IMG/M metagenome (GOLD analysis project Ga0126342, IMG submission 92528) | Coral microbial communities from Lord Howe Island, Old Settlement Bay, Australia - Cyphastrea 1 metagenome | ecosystem: Host-associated > Invertebrates > Cnidaria > Coral ...
CAGACAGGCAGACAGGCAGACAGGCAGACAGGCAGACAGGCAGACAGGCAGACAGGCAGACAGGCAGACAGGCAGACAGGCAGACAGGCAGGCAGGCAGACAGGCAGACAGACAGAAAGACAGAAAGACAGACAGACACACAAAAAGGTAGATGGATTTTAATCATATAAACACGCGTAATTCGGTCAATAGATACGCAGAGTGGTAGGCAGACAGGTTGATAGAGATTGACCAATCAACCGAGTGATTGTTTGCTTGAGGGGTTTATTGATGGACAAACTGGAGGATCAGTAGAACGACAGAAACATTGCATCAACAGGTCGATAGATCAATGCAGATGTGCACGGCCTGCTGCATACAGAGTGATTTGGGTTCCGTTGCTCAGCGGGCAACTGACAAATATGTATGAATATATATATATATATATATGTAATATGTGTGTATCTATAATATATATATATATATATACATGTTCATGTGGGTGTAGCAGACTTCATCTGTTTTTGGACAGCATAACAAGAAGACGTGGAACCGTTTGGAACCGTTGCCGTTTTTAGGTTGAAGACTTAGGACAGCTAAAAGGGATCCAGCACAGGCACCCACCCAAAAGTGGCTAATGATACAACAGTATTAGCAGGAGCCATTGCATTCATTTGGTCCAAAAAATAGTTTGCATCCTGTCAGCTACAGCACTGTTGAGGCATGTTGGCAAGTGTCGAATTGGGAGTTTTTGACATATTCACACCACATTGAAAGGACATGGACCACATCTAAATTTTCTACAGCCGTCACACATTCAAGCAAGTGCCGAGCTGATGAGCACCTACACTGTGGGCGGGCATTTTTTTAAAAGTGCTTAGTGCCAAAGTTGCTTCGAACCTGCAATTGTAATAGTGAATTGGGACACTGCAGAAATTCAGACGTCCTCGGGATCATTTCAGCAACACAGTCGACACGAAGTGCCACAGCTGTGCCACAGCTGTGGCACAGCTGTGGCACATGGCGCTTTGGCAAAGTTGGCAAAGTTCCAGCTTTCGACGCTTTCGAAACTATCGCATTACATATCGCAGCACCCAGCGGCTCCTCTGCTCCTGTGCCGGGCATGTTCGGCGAGTGTGGGGCAGCCGTGTGGACGCTTGGCATGTTTTACCATGTTTTACCAGCCCGGGTTTGAGATGTTGAAGAATTTGAAAAAGGTGCATAGTTGGCAATATTGTTGTGCGAATTTTGTTTAGTTTGCACATACTTCAGGGTCCTGCTAGGGTCCGTCTTGCCAACTCTGGTTTTGGCTAAGTCGGCGAAGTCCAAACTATAGACTGAAGTTATATTCCAAGCAACCACTGTTTTCAATCTGGGCAAGAGTTTGTTGCGCTCCTTTCACCTTGTCGGAAGCCTTTGACCCAAGTTCTACACTGTTTCATTATACATGGATTCTTCGTGTTCACATATCCTGTTCTGAGGGAGTATGTGCATCTATTATCATAGATTACTGCCCGGTGATTCAAAGGACGACTGATTTCCACAGGTGCCCAGTCCTCATTGCAGAAACATGTTTGTCGCTAGAGCCAGTACAAGAATGTACAAGCGGTGCCACATGACAAGGATGAAGTTCCCAAGTTCAGTGTGCCTTTGAACGAAGCCCTGGACTGGCCGGGCGATTACCCATCAAAGCTTTGCCAACATGCGTCACTTGGCTTCACTTGGATTTCTTTGGGAATGGCACGGAACGGCTGATGTTGCCATTAGACTGCTACTGAAGTGATTCTAGACGGATGCCAAGAAGATGCCAAGTTAGTTGATCTCAGGATAGTTGGGTTGATATGCTTTGATTTGTTTGCCACTTTCATAGTCGTTTCTGTTCGTCAAGTTCCTTGCCACAAATACTGACTTGCTTGCATTCATGCAGAAGGCCGTTTCGGTCAAAAACTGGCCAGCGATTCAGCAGGCAGCATCGAAAACGAGTGTTTGGGGGAGAAGGTTCCCATTTCAGAGTGTTCGCAAATCCAAGAAGAATTTCTGCGCATTTCCGTTTGACTTGCGAGGTTTGGGTTTGATCTCAAGGTCTCAGCAACAGACTTTCGATCGCAGATGTTTCATGCAGTGACGTGGCGAATATAGTGTTCAAATTTGTTCAATGAATACACTTAGTTCATGCTGTTTCACCAGAGAGTCCCGGAGACCTTTTTCATTTCGAACAATTCCATAAGAGACAATGCAGCTGCTGCAATCGGAGCCAAGGTGGAAAAACATCTTTGCGCAAGGCCCAAAGGAATCCAAGACCACAGCGAGTGGCTCAGGACAGCCCACAGCATGACATTGCCAACCGTCAAACATGTTAGGATTTTGCGGGCCTAGCAGCCTAGCAGCCTACCGAGCCACCGTTGGCACTTTCATGACAAGTAACTCAATGACATGTAAACAGCAGATGAGCTTGTCCCATCTTGTCCTTTCATTTTTTTTGAACAGCTCCGCTGGCTGTTGGATCCTAGGACGGGTCTTTCTAACGGCCGCAGACCAGAGTTCGTAGCACTGCACATACCGCCTCGAACTGCTGCTTGGATGAGTTCCAGAGCCGGTCATCTGAAATACAGTGGCATACGGAAGCTAAAGTTGCAAGACTTAGATCTACACTGCTTAACTGCTTAATACTGCTTAGATGCTTGAGGCTTTCCCTGTGCAAACCTTTTGCAAAATCTTGCAAATAGATATTGAATGATGTTCAAGCAGAAGTTGCTCCCACCACGGTTTTGAGTCTGTTCTGTCGTCCCTCGATGCAATGGGTTGTACTCTGGCTCAGAGGTCACTCAACCACAGAACTGTTGTGCAGTGGATCTGAATGGATCTCACCATCTTTGTGAACTTTGAGGCCTTTTTCGTGCATCAACATCCAGGCGAAACTTGCAGAATCTTGCAGCAACTTCGAATCGATCCACACTGATCACCTTGCAGTGGGATTTGGGATGGCTGAAGTTTGGAGACATTTGGAGAGCTTCCGGTCACCACGAATCATCCACACTCTTTCCATGGCTGTCCTTCAGCTACTTCAGGCATCGAACTGATCTTCTTGGTGCGTGGCTCCTTGTGGGAAATTCGCCTAGAAAATCCTGCACACCTCCAACGTCACTTGGCACGGTCTGAGAATGTCATAAAGTGATGAGGAAGTAAGATATCAGACTAGGCGTCTGCTTTGTCTGGTGCTGATGCAAAGTGCAACATATTAAATGTGAGGTCTTGTTCTGAAGATTTCTGAAGTGTTTGGGGAAAGTGGCGACCTTTTTCCGAAGTCGCCCAAAGTTCGGGACTTGATTGCAGGTGAGTGCCAAGAGCCTGCAGCTCCATATGATTTGAAGAATCCGCAGTGCGCGCACAGAGCGGCGCATGGCAAAGGAGTGGTTTCAGAAACGACCACAAGATTATATCATGCAGAAGCCGCTTGCAACACTGACACTGCATTTTAAGATAATTCAGCGCAGCGTATCTCTTTTCTGCTGCCTTGCCCTATAAAGGTACCAGTTTGGGAAGCGAGAATTCAAGGCTGGAGTAGAAGGCCAGACATTTCCAGCTTTTATACACAGATCATAATTGATTGCTCGTGTTGACAAAGACTTGGACAGGTTTGGATCTTGTGTTGCAAGAAAAGTTGCTGCTGAAACACTGTGCTTGAAAGACTCACTGTGTGTTTTCTGTTGCTTTCAAATTTGGATTCCAACTTCTGGATTCCAGCCCCAGAAAATCCCAGAAAGAGTGCAGGTCAATGGTTAGCAAACGAAATGGGCAGCATCCATCAGACCTTCACTGAAGATGAAGAGCCAGGAGCTGAGATCTGAGACACAGGATACCGAAGAATCCGATGCTTCAGCATCCTTTGGCAGTCAGCATCCTTCAGCTTCAGCACATGTTTTGAGTATGTTTAACTGCAGCATATTGCAGCATGCTAGTCAAAATCGTAGCCATTTGCTTCGTTGCACTGGTGCAGTGCAAGTTTAACGCACTGCTGACTACTGGTCAGAACCAGGCACCAGCTTCATTGAGCCACTTGAAGTCAAGCAAGGGATTTGCCTCAAAAAGGGCCAAACTATAGCGGCTGAGTAAATGGTGGGAAAGTAAGTCAAGAAAGAACTCAATCAGCAGCGCCCGTTTTTGTCTAGTTCACCACATCACAAAGCTCAAGCATATCAAGGAGTGCTGTGCTGCAGGTTCTACAAAGAAAGATTTAGTAACAGGTCTTGAGACGAGTGCCCAGTATGCAATGCTGACGAATGTCAACAAAAATGCCAGGTGCGCTGATCTACTGCGCCTTAGCGTTCTTTTTTTTGATAATCAGAGATGCTTATTTTGAATTGAGAGCATCACAGAATTTCCCACATCTGTGACGATGACCTAGGTGTTTGCTGATTGCTGTATGGCCTGGTAGTTCCTAGACTGCATTAGTACGTCATGACCAGGCTCCAAAACTTTTCAGAGGTCGTTGGTGGTTGGAGAGAAAGAGAGTTCAGCAAAGACATTGGTTTCATATGGTTTGCAGAGTTTGCACAGTTTACAGAGTCTCATGTAGACATGTAGGACGTAAGATATCGTAAGATATCATAAGATCTTGTAAGATCTTGAAGAACTGCTCAGGCTACGTGATCTTCTCCGAGGATCAACTGCCCGAAGGCATCTTCAAGACGGTGCCTGGGGAAGTTGCCAATGCTGCGACAGCAGGATACAGTACGGAACAATTTGACTTGACTTTGAACATTAATGAACGGAACAAGAACAGAAAGATGCGAACGTGTCTGTTTCATTCTGTTTCTAGGCTTGTCTATATAGGATTCTGCTGTGAAGCGGAGGATCATCTTTCAGTTCTTGCTTCAAAAGGAGAGCTTTAGAAGCATCCAATTTACAGTTTGTTACATCAAGTCTCAACTCCAGTGGATCTCCATGGCATACCACGGTAATGTCGTCATATGTCGTCATATTGAATTCATGGCCAATTCATGGCTTCTGTTTTCATCACAATCTGTGAAGAGTTGATGTCATCACAGCTTCATCTTGCCTTCCTGTGGTCCCAAGCCCAAGTTGTCTTCCGCTTTTAAGTCATGTAATTCATGTGAGTGCTCATGGAGCTCATATCATTCCACACTTCAAACCTCGCTAAGTTTCGGTGCCTAGGTGAATCACTCAATTGACCGAGAAATTCGTGACACGTTCCCAGCCTGCTCTGCAGCCTCTGCCAATTGAGCTGTTGAAGAAAAGGTCCTGCTGCTGGAGCGCCTGAAGAACCTTCAAGTCTTGGCGTGTGATCTGAAGATATCGGAAGAATTTAATATGCACACAGCACTGGAGTTACAAACACATTTGGCTGTGAGAAGGCATCCTTTCTTTCTCTTTCGGATGGCTCATAGTTGTTCATGTTTTTTCACACAAACTCACAAAATAACTGAGGCTGTGTAGCTTACATTGAATCTACATCATTGAATATCATTGACATCATCGGCTCTCAGTGAGTCAAAGTGTGCTTTCAAATATCCAGAACTATGCAACTCAGTGGTCCACATCGGTCCACATCGGTCCACATCGGTCCACATCGGTCCACTGGGTTTCACTCCCAAGGGCTGGTGACTGCTACGTCCAGCCCGAGCTGACTGCTGTGGATCAGTTGACCGCTTTGGCTGCGTGAACTGCAGGCCGATGGAAGTGGAAGCCGTATGCAGCTGCTGCTGGTGGTGACTGGAAACAACATCTTGTAAAATCTTTATAACATCAACATCTTTATAATATCTTTTAAGATCGGAAGAAGCTAAGGCATGTATGTTTTGATTTCTCAGCCGACGTCCCGCCGAATTGTGAAAGCGCGCCTGTGCTTAAGACATCTCAAGGGGTTCAGGAGTTCTTTATGGTTTAAACCGTTTGAACAGTCGTCCATGTTGGTGAACTTGGTCTATGTTTGGTCTATGTTTGTCTTCTGCGAGGTGAAGCTTACTGCCACACACGTTGGACGTGAGCGAAGCGATGAAGCACGTTCCTAACGAAGGTTATATCGACACAAGGCATCACAATAGGCAGATGTTTGCACTTTCTGTTGCTGGAGTCTCCCTCCTTTAAAAAGAAGTGAGGGAGAAGTGCTTCTCCCAATTAGATTTTTCACAGTGCTGGACAAAGCGTGGCGGCCTGATATTTTATGCGCCGCACCATTAGTGATACAGGGCATGCACCTCACATTTAATGTGCTGCCGCCAGCTAAACTTGCTTGAGCAGTAGTTGCACGACATCATGTGGCGTCACGTGGCATCACAGCAATCCGCTTTGTAAGAGGTCAGAACTGTTTGATTGGCGTCCGTAGCCAATTTGGGGTAAGACCGCGGCACTGACGACCATGTACTAAAACCACTTGGGGAAATTCTTCAGGGAACTACAAAAATACGGATTCAAGAGGTTGCCCTGATTTATGCTTGTGATCCAAAATTGGAAAAAGAGGTTGTAAATGTAAAGAGATGTTAAGAGCATAGTGAGTGAAATTGAGTGAATGTGCAGCGACTTTTTTTTCTGATTCAGTGATGCCATTGTGATCCCTCAGCCATCAAGCCATGTCAACAAAAAAGGCAAAGATGGAAGGACCAACAATTTGGGTCAAGACTCCGGAAGTTTCGGGAAGGATTAGTTATGTTTTTATCCATGACAAGCCTCTCAATCTTCAGGCAATGGATAGGTACAGTAGGCCATTCCCTTAATTAAGACTAGACCATCTACAACAGCACAAGAGACAAAAATGGAGGCAACATGAGGCAACCATAGGCAACCCTTTTTCTTCAAGCTGGTTTTCAAACAACCTGCAACTGTGAGACTTGTTGACAATTGGATTGTTGAGGGCGCCTTTCGTCACGAGCTTGATCAAGCTCGCATACATTGGATTCACGGTGGTTACATGTGGTTACCATTGGTTACCTTCCGATCCTAAGTGGCATGTCCTGGCATGTCCTGGCAACTTCGCAACTCAGGCCTGGCGTGTGCTATCATTTGTACTGCAGACGAAGGCGCCGATCTCAGGATGTGATAGGTGGTCCCATCCCGCTGCCTGGTATGTTCGAACTAGTTGGAGGTTGAGACGTTTCAAAACACAACATGTACATCTCGATATCATCTCGATATCATCTCGATATATCCCGCTTTTGTTTCAGCTTCCCAGCAGTAAATGCCAGACTGGCCATGCTGGATGAGCATCGTCCGCCAGAAATGCTACGCAGGGTGCCCTGGAAGTCTTTGATGCTGTAGCTCATGCAGTGTCCGAAAAGTCACACTCAGTTTCACTTTTTCAGTGAACGCAACTGGACAGTAGGAAAAATAAAATAAAAAAGTTAGGAACCGTCGTTGATGTTGCACGGATCTGTTTTGAGATGTCTCAAACGCATCATTTCTCCAATTTCCCGTCGCACATCGGCATATGGCCCATATGGCATCGGCATATGGCTGACTTTTTAAAGGACACCGTTTTTTGTTTGAACCATTTTGAAACCCCTGGAATTCCAAAGAATCTGCTTGACCTCAGAAAGTTGTTCCCTCAAGAAGCAAGGGGTCCAAAGTACTCGTACCAGACAATCACCAGTTTTGGGAAGCTTGACTCAGCTTGACATCGTTTTCAAATGTTTTAAATTTGTTATTAAACTATATTGTGTATTTTCACGCTTCAGTCAACTCGCCATGTCACTTGCAGCCAGATTTCAATGTCACTTGCAGGTTCTGCATTGGAAGATGTGTGCAGGGTTCCTAGATCCGGTCGGCATTGTCGGCATTGAATTGCAGAATTGCTCCTCATGCTGGATGAAGCCCAGGGCAGGTCATGGTCTCAAAGTGTCTCAAACCTTTTTTTTAACCAGCAGAAACTACAGCAAGTCTAAGAGTCTAAGCTTAGTCATCTTAATACGCCTTGATCATATGAATGACTTGGCAATCAACCTCTTCGCGCTTCAAACACCCAGTCGCAACACTGAAGCGGGGGACTGACAAGAAACATACATCGATGTCGATCTGGTCTGGTAGTCTAGAGAGCCTTGTGTCATGTTTGTACAGGTATGCGTACATGTACAGTGTGTCATGTAGTGTCTGACAGCTTAGCAGTGTTCGCATTTGTTCACAGGATCGAAGCCAATCTCACTCTCCCAAAAAACAGGAGTGAGCAGGTCAAGTTAGGGTGATGGCTGCTGCATGCATTCTTCAGATTTGAAAGACTTTGCTTTGGGTGGAAAATTTGCGCAGTTGCTTCCAGCAGAGACCAGAAATGCTTCTACGATTCACGACCGCGGCGCAGGAGTTGCTGGGGTATCGATGGATCTTGATTGCTGAGAATTGGATACTATTGCGATCTATTGCGACTATTGGATCATACTGGATGGGTTGTGATTCCAAGCTTCCGCCAAGGCCTACATGCCAAGCTAGTGATGACTCGAACTGGACAGCAGGACGCCGGAGAGTGCTGAAATTATCTGAAATTGACTTGACAGATGATCCATCATGGGTGCTGCAAACCAATGGATGAAGTCGAGCGGTAAAGTGGAGGCCAGATCTTGATACCTGCATGATTGCGTAAAAAGCAACATTTCGCTCCGTGAAAAGTGTGTCACTCGATAACCGATAACCCAATCGTAGCCGTCGTAGCCGACACTGGTTGAAGTAAACCCAAGCAGACTTTTCTTGTTCAATGTGGAAACCCCGGCGGAATTGTAATGAGTTGTCAAGTTGTCAAACAAAAACAGCCTCCAATCAACCCCAAAGATCCCCATAGAGATAGATAAAGGATGATAAAGGTCCTATGAGGCCCTACAAGGACCGCAAGGAATGGTTTCGTTGGCCCAGCTGGCTGCCTGGCTCCAGTTACGATTAGGAAAAGGCTGCCGTTGAATGCGGGAAAATGACAGCCTACAGACATCTACAGACCCTTCTGCTCAGCTGATGTGGTGCAAGTTTGGCAGCCCCCCAAACAAGTTGCAAGGTGCTCACAGCATGGCTGAGGGAGTTTGGGGAGTTTGTTTGAAATGTTGTATCATTATTGAATCATTCCTTTATTCCTTGAAGGAATTGCAGCTCCGACTGCCAACGACCCACATCAGACCAAGCCCAGAGCTTGTAGGTCAAATGAAGCATGGCTGTGTGCTGTGGCTCACGGATTCAAATTTAATTGGAGAATGATGAGAATGCAAAGCGGGCGGTTTTCATTCCTTGGTCGCCATCAATTTGTCGAAGATTAATATGAATATGGGGGCTCTTTCAGGCTGAGCATTTGCTGATATTTGAGATACGTTGAAACGTCTATAACGTCTCAAAGAAAGAACTAGCATGTTTCAACTTACCCTGCTTACAAGCTGAAAAAGCAAAGGGGCGTCACTGCCAACCTGCATCAGAATTGGTCTCCTAAACCTGCAACGAAAAAACTGCCAATCCAGTGGATCTCAAACTCTGCAGGACTCACTCTTGGACTTTCTGGGTAGTGCTCCAGACCCCCCAGAAGAACGCAGTGCGGGGGGCCTAAGTCTGTGTGGCTATTCTAAGGTTACAAAGTTGGCAAAGGTCTGCCATCAAAGACGTTGCTGGTTGTTGTGTTGGTTGTATTTGTATGTGTTTGTTAGAATATTTGTTGTTCTATACCGCGAAAATGTGGGATCCTAGGGTGTCAGAGCGCTGTCCGCGTTTATCCATACGGTTGCAGAATCAAGATGTTCCCGGGCAATTGTTCTATTCTTTCGGTGGGTGCAGGCCAAGAAAATATTCACAATATGGTTAGGACGGTTAGGAAAAAGCATGAAAACGTTAAGATTGCGGTGTTCAGGCGGAAGCAGGTAGTTACCAGGTTGTTTTTGGCACGTTTGCATCCAGATTGCTCCATTTGTGACATGCACTGCTCAATGACCTGTTGGGATCTCTCACCTTGCATCACGAGCTGTTGGAACATGATGTCTCGGTGATTTTGTTTAGCCACTATCAAGCAGTATCACGAAAACTGTGCGCAACCTATGTGTGATCCACT
>Ga0126342_10015223_pt1 | contig 13497 bp, 16 predicted proteins | sample Cyp1metagenome_FD_92528 | JGI IMG/M metagenome (GOLD analysis project Ga0126342, IMG submission 92528) | Coral microbial communities from Lord Howe Island, Old Settlement Bay, Australia - Cyphastrea 1 metagenome | ecosystem: Host-associated > Invertebrates > Cnidaria > Coral ...
AAAATATAATAAATAATATATAGTATATAGTATATAGTATATAACAAATAATATATAATATATAATATATATTATATAATATATAATATATAATATATAATATATAATATTTAACATATAATATATAATATATAATATATAATATATAATATATAGTATTTAATATATAATATATAATGTATAATATATAATATATAATATATAATATGTAATATGTAATATATATAATATGTATATATACACAGAGATATTATATTTATGTATGTATATATGTATATATGTTCTGTCCTTTTGACACACACACACAGAGTTGATCTTTGTCGTATCTATAACACTGCAAAAAAATTGCCAGGCCAAGTCTTCAGCAAAAGCTTCTGCCAAGGCGCCTCAGAGCTGGGTGTTGGGCCTGGCAGGTTGGGGTTTCTGGCAGGTGAAGTCATAGGTCTTCCGGTCTTCCGATACATCCGCCAAAATGATGGAAAAAACACAGCTTTCAGAGGCGGAAACGATGTCAGCAACTTCCTAGATGATCCTGACTTCTAGTGGCAAACCTTTGGATGGACTTAGTTTGCTCCAGGCAGAAGCCAAGTCCAAAGCTGAAGCAAAGCCAAAGGCTGAACCGAAGGAACCTGGACAAGAAGCGAGGGTGGAAAGGAAGGGCCCAAAGTCCACGGTTTGAAAACAGGGGGATGCTGGGCCCGATATTAGAAGCATCGATGTTTTTTTTTCCGTCAACACGGTGAGAACTTCAAGACTGGGCAATATCAAAAGCTTGCACGAGTAAGAGGATTATTCAGGGCTGAAAACCTTCAGACAGATGGGTTTCTTTCGGTGATAACAACGTTAAACATGAAAATGAAGGTGATGCTGATGATGACGACCCCAGCTACAATGCAAAGAACAAACAACGGACCTGAAAGAAAACAAACAACTCTAAGTTTTGAACTGAGTCAGCAAATCCGCAGCAGATGCAGTGTTTCCGCGCAATTGATCGGGTCAACCAGCAACATGAGAACGATTGAGAACATCTTAGCGTTTCAAACAGACCCTTCCAAATGGGCATTGCCAAGGCTGCGGAGAAGTTTGAGCCTCCTGCACGGAAGGAAGAGGATCCTGTGGAGCTTCCACCAGAGGTTGGGAACTCAGAAACAGGTGGAATATGATAGAACCAATGGAAGTTTGGTGTTGATATGCGCTGGTTTTTTTTTCTTCTCAAGCCTAATTTGCCGTGGGCCGCTGACCTGTTCTGTACAGTTTGGGGTCAGTTTGTGCCTTTGCTTTGTGTTAAGGCGTTGGTCCGTTGCGCTGCCGAAATACCAGTTTGTATTAGAAAACACATCTATATAATCAATGGAATTGCCATTTGCTCTACTTGGGCCAACTGTGAGTTTCAGAGTGTCTGAAAGTGGATAGTTGCTGCCATACTGAGGCGCCACAAGATGAGCGTCCCACGATCAGTTTGGTGGTGGTAGGGCACGTTGATGCAGGGCGGAGCCGGCAGCTTTACCCGCGGCCAATGACAGACTCAGCCTTGCTATTTCGAGAGTGCTTTACTTTCCGAGAAAGTCTCGTCACAGCCCATGTACAGAAAGTTCAAGTCAAACGGGGATCGGGAGTTGATCCTAATGAAGTCTTGCAGCCTTCTACTTGTAGCATTTTCTTCGATTTTTGATCTGACAGTATTTCGGCTCCACGCTACGAGGACTCACCATGCTCGCAATCAATCCATGGTGCCATGGTGCCATGGTGCTAGCAATCTGCAAGCCAAAAGACTCACATCACAGATGCTGACCATTGCTGACCATCAACAATATCCAGGTAAAACATGGTAAAACCCTGAAAATCGATTGAATCTGATTGAATTTGCTTGAGTAACATCCATTAACAAATAGTAACAATATTCACATCCCTTCGTCACAGAGTTGAACATCACGGGTCGCCATGGACTGGCCACTGAGCGTAGCAGAGAAGCAGAGCCGAGCCTTTGACCTCTATCAGCGCGAGGCAGGTCTCGGGAAGCAACAGATGTAGGAAAAGACTTAGGAACTTCAGCCATTCTAGGAGGATCCGATTTGGAGATACCGTATGTACCGTTTTTTTCTTGTTGTATGATATTACTGTATGTGTATATATATATATTTAATTTATATATATATATATATATAATTTATATAATTATATATATACATATATATTTCCCTCAGATCTCTGAACCCAGGAAAAAGCCATTGATCCCCAGGTTGTTTTCATGTTATGAGCGATGCCCAACTGGATCCCAACTGGCGGGGAGACGGCCCCTTCAGGTTGTGGCGGTTGAAGCGTCCTTGCAGGTGGCCAGTTTGTTTTCGTCCACATCCATCGGTGTGTGTGTGCGTGTGAATGTAGATGTATATACATGTATACACGTACTATTATAGTTATATAATTAATGTTAATTATATATACACACATAATGTAGACATGTTGTGTAATACATATCTCTTTGGATTCTTTGCGGATAGACTTTTTGAAACTGCCAGGCTCGGAGGGATACTTATCGGATACCTCAACTTGTCTATATAAGTCGGTACTGATTCAGAAACTCACCAGCTTCAAGTCAGAACTTTGCAGATCTGTGGCACCATTGTGGTTTCCAGCTTGGTGTCAGGCCGCAGAACGCGAGCTAAGGAAGCTCAAGGATGTGTGAGTCTCAGGGTCGGCAACGGAACATGTTTTGAGGATATATGGTCCGACGTCGCGCTGAGGACCAAGGCAGGTCACAAAGCTTCAAGGCCCGACATCTGGTGGGGATCCCTGCGAAAACATGCAAAACTAAGGGGTAAAGCATTGGGTTACCCTCTGGTTATGTCAAAATAGCTATTGAAAATGACCATTTATAGTGGATTTTCCCATTAAAAATGGTGATTTTCCATAGTTATGTTAGTTTACCAGAGGGTAGGTCCAGTCAGATTTGGGTTCAGCTTGATGAAGTTGGGTCTTCGGGGCTGATTTGCAGAAATAGCTGATGGAGTGCGGTGCGAATATGAATCTTCAGAGATGTCTTGATTGTTCATCAACAGGCTTTGACAGGGATGGTTCGGGAATCTACTACGATGATTCTTTCTGGGACCCCTTAAGGAAATCTTGGTAATTGTGGGATTTAGCCAATCAAAAGGGGGATATCATGGGATTTAGTGGGATGAAATGGCTGATTTATCCACCATCAATGGGGTTCTATGAGATTTCATAGGATTTCACAGGATTTCACAGGGATATAATGGGGATGGGGAAATCCTGGGTAGTACCAGTGGTGGATATCATGTGTACCAAGAATTGGATAAATTACATTTCCCCAACTAACCAAGACCCTGCCAAATAGGCGGTTGGAAGCCAACCTTCCTATATATATATACACTCATTAATTGGGGGATGTTCATCAATCCATCTTCATAGGGAGATAGCAATTGTGTTGGGATAATGGGACGACCCCATAGACGGTCGCAGCTGCGGCTGTCAGGATATTGGTTTAAGTTCTGGCAAGGCGGGGGGCCACCTGCTCTGCTGGGCGAGTTTTGCATCAAGTGTTGGAAATCCAGGTTCCCTTTCTGAGCGCTTGGCAGGCAGACTCTCACCGGAAGTATGTCGCCATGAAAGCAGAAGAGGCTCCGCAGTCGGTTGGGCCATGTTAGTGGATATACAAAGATGGTTATAGGCTATATAGGTGCTATCCCAACTTACGGGGTTTATTATATAGTGATACCCATAACTCCAACGTTGTCAGGAAAAGCCTGAGAGGAAAGCCACTTTCGATCACCAGGAGCGGTCCAAAGCCAGTGCGGAGCGAGTGGAAGAGTGGCGGAATAGCACCTGGTAACAGGAGTATTTTTGGGTTTTAGGGGTTCAACATCATTCAACATCACTTTTTTGGTGGAGAGTGTTACGTAACTATGGTTAAGAATTCACATATTTGATGTTTGGAACCCGGGTAAGAGAAAGAACAGCTATTGCCAATTGCCTTGTGTAGATTGAACTCCCTGCCAGAAGTTCTATTCAAGTACATTCAAAACATCTCAAAACATTTGGCTTTTGTCCCCTGGAAGATAGAGGACATCTCCTCCAAACTGGTCACAGGAAGCAAAACTTTGGACTCCACGGAGGAGATGGTCACGTGGCAGGAGTCCGGTGGACTCATAGTTGAACGTTGAAGCATTGGGTCTTGGGGAAACATCAGTGAAATACCAACATACCAGCTAATTATTTACATTCATTGATTATATTTGATCTTGACATATATAGTTCATCCGCACTATGTTGACACGGGCTTCGAGGATGACGAGCAACTGAGCATTCAACACTGGCATTTGTTGTGCAGGGGCTGCATAACTCCCGACCCAAAGAGGCCTGATCCAATCATCGCAGACAGTTTGCTCGCAGAAGTCGCACGATTTGAACGAGTGAATTGTTTCGAACATGTTTCAAAATGTTTCAACTATATTCAAATATTCGTTTGTCCAAAAACGGGGGATTGGACAAAATCATGATAATGGTGAAACAAGGACTGCAGTTAGCTTAATAGTTCGTGATCTAGTCAGACAAGTGCAGAAATATGGGTTTGGTTTCAATGGTAAACTCCCCAATACCTGCAGGTCTGCGCCCTTTGAAGAGTCAGAAGACTCCTGATCCTGAAGCATCTTGCAAGTTCATATTAGTGTATATGTATAATTATATATACATATACATATATATATATACATATATATTGTAGTATATATATATATGTTATAGTACACAGATATATATATATATATATGTTATAGTACACAGATATATATATATAGCTTATATAACTATTGTATATATGTATATAACTATAGTGTGTGTATAAATACATATATCTACATATACATAATTAATGTTCGGATGCCAGGGTACCATGGTTTTTGATCCATAGCCATATAGGACATCGACATATCGCGAGCTGGGACGCCGTTTGCGCAGGTCCCCGGTTGAGACCAGCGAGCATATCCGTGCCGTTTCTTCCGATCGAGGCTGGGAGGGTTGGAATTCGTGGATATTTTGGGCGTTTATTTGGCGGGTTATGTTTATTTGTGTGGTTCTTTTTTGGGTTATGTGTTGGTCAGGATTCGGCTATTTCTTGGTCTTTTAATTTGATTCTTTTGACATGTTTGGCTTTGAATCGTCCATTTTGGGGGTCAATACTCTTGAGCCACATCGACTTGGGACCAAAAATGCAGATCTTTCAATCTATGCGTTTCAACCAGCAGAGCGTGATGCAAGAAGAAGGGTGGACATCCAAAAGTAGAGCCTTGGATCATAGTTGAGCATCTTCGTTGTTTTGGAAAAAATAGGACAGACCGATCTTACAAGAGGACAAGCCAATCATACGATTTGATTATCAACCAGATTAGTTTGTTAGGCATACTGCAAGTACACCTGCATGCCCTTTGATTTATCCTTTGCCGGACGGATGTGTAGTGGATCAATTGGCCAAACATGGGAGGACAAGCCCCACTGCGGGAACGTCGAGTTCCATTGGTATCGCTTGAACAATTTCTGGGTGCCTTTGCTGCCAAGGGCAGGGGGGGACGATGAAAATCATATGGAAAGATATGGAAATGTCGAGGGGGTTGGCTCCAAAACTTGTGCAATCTTGTGTAAATCTAAGGGGTGCTACTATGCTCTTTTGCCTCAGACTGGGTGACCAAGCTGCTTTCTGTCAAAGATATCACTATGTGAAAACAATTTGCAACAAATGTGAAACGCATCAGAGGAGCCAAGATTAAATTGAAGCTTTCAGTTTTCAATACTTATATGATGCATTAGGGTCGCTAGCCGCAAGCCAAGGACAGCAGGTTCCAAGCTGCCCCTTTTCATTTTGAGTGGCTGGAAAGCTGATTAGCGGCGAATTAGTTTTCTTCAAGGCCGGTCACACTGTCCAGTTTTTCTGAGCTATTGCTTCAAAATGGTAATGTTTCAATTCACTATCACAGCACATCACAGCAGCCTCTCGTGTAGGTTTCAACGCCAGTGTTCAACGGCCACACAGCAAATTCGGAATGATATGATGCATGTTTAAGTTGCGCAGCACCTACGGGGAGTGGCATAAATTTTGCCACTTCCATGCAGAGGTTCCTCGCTGTTGCTCCCAGCAGTGCAAATGCTTCGACGGAAAGATTGTGAGTGTAGCAGATAGCCAATTCCACCTATTTGGGGTGCTATGCTACCCTAATAAGTGGGGTTATACTTAGGATTGTAGTTAAGACAAGATCAAAGCCAAGGTTTTCGGAGCCCGCAGTGTAAGAGTGACATTATCGCAAGAAGAGATAGGCCCTAGAGAGCTACGCAAACTGGACAAGCGACAGGAAAGCCGACTCGTGACAGTTGGTTCTGCCAGGAAAAGCACTTTGATGGGCCATTTGCTATGCCTTGTTGGACAAGTTTCGCCCGCCAGCCCTGCGTTTGCGAAGCTTTGGAACCATCAACCATCATCAAAGATCACCACACATTACCAGCCATCATCAAAAAGCATCCAGAATCATCAACCATCAAAAAACGAGGTCCAAACAGCTTCACAAGTTCGAGAAAGAGTCCAAAGAGATGGGCAAGGCGGGCATTCCATTCACATACCATTCAGGAACATTTCAATTAATACACCTTTAATTACATGGTTGGGATATCAATTATTATGGGATATTGATGGGATATTGATGGGATATTGATACACCTTTAATTATGTTGTTATTAATTTCCCATTCAATATACCGTTTGGAATCTCCCATTAACATCCCAGTAACTCAGCTTTGCAATCCAACATCCAGGGTTCCGTTCCGTTTGAAGGTAGCGTCCCATTGAATGTGTATACATATACATAATATTATATAATTATACGTATACACATAAATATATATATATATACGCATACATATTTGCATGATTTAATATCACAGTTTACATACAATTAGTACACCATTGAATATCCCATTACCAATTTAACATCCCAGTATCCCGGATCCATATCCCAGTGTATCACCATGATTTTCCAAGCCCTCGACAGGCATCCTTCTTCTATGCTTGGGTACTGGATGAGGGAGATGATGAACGCTCGCCATGGCCTGAGCGTCCGCAAGCGGAACTCGCTTGGAGAACTCTGGACGGTGCAACGAAGATATTAAGGGTGTGAGCAAAGACCATCATAAAAGGTGCACATCATATGGTGAGTTTATATATGCGTATATATATATATACATGAACAAAACCTCATCTATGTATATGATGCAATGAATACCCAAATTCATGTAGTGCGTAATATCTCAATGTAATATGTATTTGTCGATGCAATGCAAATGCACACATACATCTTCTGACCTTATGATATGTGCCACATATATGTATACACACGTTGATATATCTATATCTATGTCTATGTCTATATCTATATCTATGCATATGTACACGCACGCTGTATATTAATATGTGTTCAGGATATGTATATGTATACAGTGTGCATACGCATTCGGGAGTATACCCCCCATCGTGACCATATTTATCCCCATCACCATCCGCAAAATGGCTTCAACCAGCCTAAGGCGAGGCGTCACCATTGACGTTTGCGTGAAGCATTTTAGTACCAAGTCCAGGCTTGGGAGCGATTCCAGACCCATGGGCCCATGGGCGTCAATTTTAGCTCAGCCTGTCCAGGCAGTTTACCATTTTGGACGCGCCTGGCCATCGCGACTTCGTTCCCAACATGGTGCATGGAGCAGTGCAAGCAGATGTTGCGATCTTGGTGGTTGACGTCAGCCATTTCGAGGCTAGTTCAGTGGATTTTCCCTCTGCAGGTGTTTCCTTTGCAGACCACCAGCTGCAGCTTTTGGTTGATTCGCAAACAAGTTGCAACTATGTTTGTGGTTGTGTTTGGATCCATCCAGACACGACCCAAAAGTTCGAACCCAAAAGTTGGAACACCCACTTTTCATGGGGCCTGCAAGTTTCAACCACAGCTGTGCTGAACATTGATGTGAACTCTTCGCACCAGGCCGGCTTTGACCGTGGAGGACAAACCAAGGAGCACCTGCAGCTGGCTGGGATGCCAAGATGTCCTCCTAGGGCCTGCTTTGGCATTTGGGTCAGACGTCAAACGGATTTTTGGAAATTAACCCTGAAAGCTTGGAAATGACCGCATCCGACACTCTGGAAGTGAGTGACCCTCTAAGATCCGTGCATTGGGCATCTCCAACGTGGTGGTCGCAGTGAACAAACTGGATACGTCTCTTCGGCAGCAAAAGGATGGTTGCTGCCGGTTGCTGCCGGTTGCTGCCGGTTGCTGTCTCAACCGGGGTCTACTGTGAACAGCCCTGAAGTGAACATTGATTCATATTCTTGAAGGCAATGAAGTTAAGGGGCTCCTGCTTAAACCTCCTCGGAGTCCTGGAAGTCATTTCACACATGACAGCATCCTTTGAGGTGCGGTTGGGATCAAAAGGCCGGACGCTTTCGGATGTTGCTGTCAAAACGCTTGGGATGCACAGAAGCTCATCAACATTTCATCAACATTTGGGGGTTTCAATACTAAACATGGTCATCCATGGCTTGGATGATTTGGGGTACCTATGGGTACCTCGATTTTAGGAAACCTCCACTTACCTTCAGTTCCAGTTTGTTTCAGTTCTTTTTCTCGTACTCCGACAGGTCTTTGAAGAGACCAAGCGAAGAGTCCACGACTACATGACGGGCCCGGAAGTCGGCTTCAAGCAGAGCAGCACATCCCTGAGTTTATCCACGTGAATCCACGAGCTGAGGAAGTTTCACCAAGATAGTGGATCATTATGGATCTATCTCTACATCTATGTCTATATACTTAATATTAATATAGGTTGTAATGGCCAATTTTCAGAGAAACAAATGATTACTATCAAATTGAGGGGTAGCCTTATTTCAGGCAAAACCATGTGGACATGGCTTTTCAATGCTTTTCATATGTTTTCATTGCACTTATTATAATATGTGCCGAAGTCTTGATGCCTGCATGCTCCCACCACCACACAAGCTTCTGTGGCTGGTTTGACTACGGATCACCACAACATGTCGGCAAGCCCAAATTTGGTAACAATTGGGTAAAAACACGAGAACTCTTACCAACTACAAGAGCATATTTGTGGTCATGATATGGGTCACAATATGTCATAACCAGATAGTTCGCATTGGATTTTGAGGACACTTTGATGTTTTGATTCTTTCAACATGGCCACGTATATATATATATATACATAATATATATATATATATACATATATACTGTCCATTTCTGGTTCCCAGATGTTCCCAGGAAGATGGACGCCGTTGCCAAGGCGTGAACTTTGTGCCGCTCAGCGGATTCTCCGGCGCGGCCACCCAGATCCTGGGATTGCCCATAGGAATGTTCCGAGAGTCTCGGAGTTTCTGAGGATTTTCAGATGTTGTTCAGCTTTGTCTCAGATCAACCCTACTTGAAAGAAGTTCAACAGGAAAATATGTATAACAAATATAAAGTATCAAGAATGATTGCTATCATTTTTTTAATGAGACACTAAACAAACGACTTTGCAAACGGACGTCAGGCGAGAATATGCTGGAGAGGAAGGAGCCCAAGCTTTCGTGGTGGACGGGCCCAACACTCGTTGAGGTGGCAAGCGGTTTACAAAGCAATCAGGGGTGCAGTGCATGACCCTCAGGAATTTCTGAAAAGTGGGAATAGTATGGAAATAGTGGGATACACTATTGCTAAGTTGAGAAATGTTGAGAATAACTGTAGAGAATAGTTGATAATCCCATCCAATTTCAAATATGTGTTTTATCCCCCATATGCACCATGGTTTCTGGTCACTGTCACCTGACCCAGCTGTTCCCAACTCTAAGGGGGGCCAGGCATTGGATCAGTTGCCACCGCCACCACGGCCCTCCAGCACTGCTCCGTTGAGGTTGGGGTCTGACTTTGAAGTGCTCAAAGTCATGTCTTGAAGATCAGACATGGATCAGATGGCGTGTACAGTACTTGAAGTATGGAACATTAATGGTGTTCCATCAAATTCCATGTCTTTAGATTCACATTATGCTGTGATTTTGTTTTGTTTCCTATGAAAGGATCACACTTGTCCACCGGATTCCCAGCTGCAGGTTGTGCGTCTCCGATGTCTACCGATCTGGGGCGACTCTCGACGGAGATGTCTTGCTGCGGGGGCAGCAGACAATTGATCAACTTCACTTGATGATTTACCCTCTGGTAAACTAACATAGCTATTGAAAATTGCAATTTATAGTGGATTTACCCATTAAAAATGGTGATTTTCCATAGCTATGTTAAATTACCAGATGGTACGATGATTTACGACAGCGTTGATACTCGAGTTTACTGGTCGCATGTCAAGGAACACGTGCTTATCCGGAAAAGTGGTTTCTGGCACCATCAGCGTCGGACAGAAGGTCGACCTTGGCTTGGTTGAGAGCGCCCTGCTGACTCTGCCTGCCTGGGTGTAAGATGAAGGGTTACATCACAGGATCTAACACCCCCAGCCTTTGCCTGTGCCTTGAATTTTCAGCACTATCAGTCAGACTGCAAAGTACTGTAACTGTTTTTGATTTCGAGTGCAATGGAGGGCAGAGACGATTCTTTCTGGCCTGAACTACTCCTTGAAAGGTAGGAAGTATAATGAAGTGCACAGATACAGGCCTTTTGCCGTACATGAGGCATACATAGGAATCAGACAATCAGATAGTAGACTCTGATTTTGTCAAAGTCTGGCAATTCTGCAAATTCGTCAGACCTCCTTGGGTTCTGATCAAGCTTGCAGTCGATGTGTCTACTTGGCAGGTCTTGTTGCAGCCTTCCAACGAGCAGACTACGGCTGGAAGCCTAAGCCAGAGAAAACTCACCATACTCTTATATACTCTTGATGGGTGAAGGAATATGTCACAAGACTTCCCCGCAAAATCGCAACCGAGGTTCATTCGTTCATTTTCAGGTAACTCTTCGATACTGTTGGCTTTGGCATTTGAATCCATTGGCATGTCCTTCTAGAAAACGAGTCCGATGCTTCAGATTTCATTCGTTGTCAACGTCCCATTGTATACCTGATGTACCGCATCTAAATGACGTGGACCATTTGATCACCACAAGCCCAGAGGATCCATCCACATTGGCATCCATTTCCCTCGTGTTTTCCAAGGTGAAAAGCCTCCAACTGCGGGACGCAGCCACACGTCGGTAAACTCAGAAGGTGACGATCATGCTGGTGATCAGCCTTTGTCGCCGTCAAGAACATGGATGGTGACCAGTTGGAATGACATGGAGTGAAGATTTTATGATTTTCTGGTTTCAATGACAGAGCGACTTTTTTTGACATATATGTTAATCTAATCTGATGATTGACATTTATTGACTATAGCTAACTATTCATACGAATAGAACTGTTTGGCTTGGAAAATTTGGAAAGACTCGTCAGATCAGTGAGTTTTTGGGAATTGGTGAAACTTCATGAACTATCCCCGCCGTTGGTCTACCCCACAGTCTTGTTGGTTGCCATTTGACGAGTGACTGAGCCTCGGCCGCGGGCCTCGGCCGCGCGGCGTGGCCTCGGAGCCATGTCGGAGAGATTGGCGCAGAGCATTATCCGATGGGCAGATTCGCGGGAAGAAATGATCATCCGCGAGGTGGCACAGAGTTCCATGGATTATCTGGTGAAGTTCAAGTGGCGGAAACAAGGAGAAATGGAGAAACGATTTGTATTTTGCACATGAAATTGCAACCTGAAGAGTTGGATGTTGGCAGATGAACACCAACATTTGCATTTTGTAAGGGTGGTTTGGAATCAGGGGTGTAGAGTCCTGGGAACCATTTGCATAGGTCTTCATTCAAGCACTTCTTTGGCCAATTTCAGACCTAAAAATAAGCCGATAGAAACTAAAACAATCTAAAGAACTTCGGAACTTCTAAGCAAACTAAGAATTTCTAAAAAATCTAAAACGTTCCCTGCCTCCTTCCGGACTTCCATAGATTTCTATACATTTTGAGGGCTTGGTGAATTGCGCAAAGATGGCATGAAATGAAGACCACATTAAATGGGTTCTATGAAAAAGATGGGTGGGATTGGGACTGTCATCCGCGGGGTTCTACTCTTGGTCATCACACATCTTTGGAGTTCTGTAGACAAACATGGGGTACACACACTCACGCATACACACACACACTTCTGTGACTGGATGTGTTGTGTTCAAAACGAAACAAGAGTCATCTTCAAAACAAATAAGAGGGTGGACATGTTTCTAGCTGGCTGCTTGCCAGGTAAATCTAAAGCTGGTGCGACTGCATGCGTTTTGGGCAATTGTTTCCTGTCATGTCTGGACCAGGAGATGAGGATGAGTGTTACGTGAACAGTGGCAAGAAATTGATTGTCTGTGCGAATGACTTTGAGGTGAAGAGCGCAGGTGAGTTGAAAATCGTCGAAACTTCTCGCAGTGGCAATATGGGCGAATGGGTTAACTCGACACGAGTGCTGAATATCATGACGGCGTTGGGCTACACCTTTGTCACGCCACCCAAATGCCTTAATTCAGAATCCCACTTCTTCTTTGCACTTCGGATTCCCCGGAGTTTTGCATTATCTCATTTGGATGCCATGTGACATGTGACCTTCTGGTCGGTCACTCTTCTGGTTTGGTGAGCCCAAAGCCTGGCTTCGCCAACGGTGGAAATCGGCAGGATGTGGAATAACAGGATTGGGTTATTGAAGGCACTCCAAACCCAAACCTTATTCTGCACAGTCAATCATTCATGATGTGTCAAGATATTGATTATTATTGATTGGTAAGAGAAGGTCACCATCAAATTTCATCCCAGATATCATTGGTATTCATTGGTAAATATTCGTAACTATGGGGATGGGTCCATACCTATGGGACCAATCGAATTGGGGGGATGAGCATTTGCCCTCCAAATCTGCACTCATTTGGGCCAGCTATAGTGAGGTTTCATGGTTTTGACATGTTTTGACATGTTTGACCCACATAAAACTGGGGCTTCACCGAAAATAGGGGCCTTAAGTGCCTTAAGTTCAACATGAGACATCCGACACCTCCAAAAAAATCGGGTCAGCCGGCTGAGGTTCGGCCAAAGCAGGAGACCACCTGGACTCCGTGCTCGGCTCAGTATCCCCGTTCAGCAGTTTTTGTTGACGCCACAAATGTATGTTATGAATATATGTCTACGATTCGAATATATATATATATATGTATATATTTGTGTAACATATGTATGTATGTAATGTAATGTAATGTAATGTAATGTAATGGAATGGAATGGAATGGAATGGAATGGAATGGAATGGAATGTAATGTAATGTAATGTATGTATCTACATATATACATATATACATATATACATATATACATATACATATACAGTATACATATATACATATATACATATATATATACATATATATACATATATACATATATGCATAT
>Ga0126342_10015224_pt1:0-7500 | contig 13497 bp, 9 predicted proteins | sample Cyp1metagenome_FD_92528 | JGI IMG/M metagenome (GOLD analysis project Ga0126342, IMG submission 92528) | Coral microbial communities from Lord Howe Island, Old Settlement Bay, Australia - Cyphastrea 1 metagenome | ecosystem: Host-associated > Invertebrates > Cnidaria > Coral ...
GAACATACATACATACACACAAACTCACCCACCATCACCGCTCCATCACTCTTATACTTCCTCTTCCCTTCTTGCTCTTTTATGGTCAGTCTAAGTCTAAAGAAGTTGGTAACATGTGGGGTTTTCCGGTCCTTTAATTTATATGGTTTTTAAACTAATAAACTGTGCCAATAAATCTATCTACACTTGCCATAGTAAATCACCATTCAAATTCCGTCAAATCCCAGTAAATCCCATTAAATCACACTTTTTGATGGTAGAATATTCCTCAAAAAAACAAACTATAGGCTATAAACCATTGATATCCCATTCGTAAGCCCATCATCTAGTCCAGGAGAGAGGAGGGGCCTTCTACCCCAATGCCGTCGGGACGCTTTGAGCTGGTGAAGCTGGTGGCTGGTGACGTTGGTGTCGGACAAACAACAAAGTTGTGGTGGTGGTTGAGTGGGGATTTACCCTGTAAACCAACATATATAGATGTGGTACATCATATGTTTTTTCATAGGTAATACATCCTTTATGGACCATTTTCCACATCTATGTTAGCTTACCCTCGGGTAACCATGAAAAAACGTGACTTAATGGCATTTAAACAAGAAACATGGTGATTGTTCTTGGGATTTCAGCAACACCAAATGGTGATTGCATGGGATTTTAACCAAGAGAACGGGGATAAAATTGGATAAGAAATACGCGCGTAGAATTTGGATATGAGATGGGAAATGATGTTCATCTATTTTGGACATATGAAGGAACTACAACTATATGGTGACATGAGACAATGTTGACATAGTTTGTTGAACTTGATCATGACATCACGTCGTGATTTCACTGGAATGATGCGAATTGGGTTGGGGGAATCACCCCTAGCTGACCTGATGATAACAGCTCTTTTCAGGTCATTGAATTATCACAAAATAGGCCCCCCCAGTTATAAGTTGGTTAAAAACCCAATGTAACTAGTTCGACATATCCCGTATAAACCCAACAATTATTTTAGTTGTGTTCACAATCTTAGCTATCATAAAACAGCTATGAATGCCATTGAAACCCCATTTGTAGTTGGTTAAAACAGAACATTTTCGGAGGGCCCCGGCTTGGGCTGTGTCCTTGGAGATAAACGCCTACTAGTGGGTCATTTTTTGTTGAATCAGATCTGCCAGATCCAAGGCCGTAGTTTTCTACACCAAGCATCGCAAGAATTGTTCTTGGAAACCATCTTGGTGCACCTCATTTGCATTTTTTTCTACATCTAAAAGGGATCTTATCGTATTATGATAGTGGCATGCCCACAGATGTTGGTATTGTATCCCAACACAGTGGTACCTTGATCAGTACAAGCACTTATGAGGTGGTCCATGAGTGACAAGTGGGGTCATGAACCTACTAGCTGGGCTATAGAATCATCATAAGCACTGCCATTGCCGGATTAATTCAGATACATTACACTGGTTGGTGGTTTGGAACATTGTTTATTTTTCCATATATTGGGAAAAATGATCCCAATTGACTAATTTTGTTCAGAGGGGTGGGTCAACCACCAACCAGTGCATATTTCAGCGAATTTAGCTACCAAACTGAGGCACCACCTTCAAAACATCTGAGAGTTTATCATGGCATCCCGCAAGAAATCGAATCCCCGAAGCTCTGCTGGTTTCGCCATACTGCTTGCCCCTCCAGGCTTGGACAAGGGATGGAAAGAGGATGAGGCCTGGAAATTGGAATTTAAGGCAGTCCTGGGTCTGTCTGAAATTTAAGGGAACAGCCTCAAATTTGATGCAAGTGATCATCATGTCTGCTCAAATTGCCATCTTTTGAGGCTTTGAACCTCATTTTCAGAGAAAGCCAGACGGAGGTTTCCTGAACTATCCTGAACTGGGGGGTACCATGGGGTACCCCCAAGTCAAGACGCACATCACGACTGGTGAAAACTGTTGGGTTGGATCATGGGTGGAGAAATCAGCAAACATCTCGTTCGGGGGCCTCACCTTGTGTGTCTGTTTTTAATCATTACAAGATGGTGCCCCCAAGATAGCTAAGTTGGTTTATAACTCTAATAACTAGGACTTATGGTAGATATATCTATAGTTAATGGGATTATAAACCAACTTATAACTTGGGAGGCACCACATTGTATCTTGTTTCTGGAAATATTTTTACAACACATTTAACACCAAATAAACATGAATCAACAAGGTTCATAGGCCGAAATGTAAATAAATACAAAGTGCCCCCCGGAGTGATAGCTACGTTGGATTTTAGTGCTCTCCAGTAAACTATCAAAGACCCTGGCAGATACTGCTGTTTAGTGGAAGATTAGCTTCCACTAAACATGAGTTATTTTCAGGGTCCAACTGTTAAGTTACCAAAGCGCAACTAGTTTGATATATCCCCTTAATCAACCCAACAGCTACTGAACTACACCAACTTCGCTATCGTAAACGGAGTCTCCGCCTTGTAACCGTTTCGAATTCGACCGTAAACCTCAGTTTCAAAGCGATTCCAACAAACAGAGACCTGAAGGGAACCTTCCAAGTTGAAATAATTAGGTTCACAGAATATAACGTGTGTGTGTGTTATAAATATATTCTTTATGGTGCTTCTAACTTCTGGTGATTTTGGTGAGGATAACTTATAACTATGGTTGGTCAATCAACCAACTTCTGACAAGAACACACCACCTTCAATGGCTCCCCTTAAATAGCTGTCAGATAGGCACCACCTAACCCCTAAGATTGCCGGGAAGGATCATTGCGTTCGAGTTCTGATGAGATCCTGGTGTGTTCTGACTGCCCTGACCTGCTCTACCTGGTTATCTGAGAGCACTTGCAGTTGGCAAGATCCATTCCAAATGGAGTTTGGTTTCCATTCCACCTGACCTGTTCTACCTGACTATCGTTGCAGTTTGGTTTCCTGCTGCTGTTCCACAATGCAAGGTGTTTCTCGAGGATGACTTGGTGCACATGACTTGCTAGGCTAGAAGCTCCATCTGAGCAGGGCCCAAAATAGCGGATGCAATTGGTAGGTGATGATACAATGTGGGGCCCCCAGTGATGTTAGTTGGTTTATAAACACCATTAACTATAGTTATAAGTACCATAAACATCCATAAACCATAGTTACTGGAGTTATAAATAGTTATAAACCAACTTCGCTATCTTGGGGGCCCCACATTGTAGGAGTGATACTACCTACACATCATATTCGGAATTGAACAGGACCGCGCATTCCACCAAACATAAATTTGTTTTGATGGGGTTTCCCAATCAAACGGCAATTCCACACCTGGACGTCCTTGGTAGGTGCTTCATCTGCACGTTTAACCCATATATTTTTGTAGCTGGGGATCTTCGCCAGCCATAGGTGCTGACACAAAGAAAATCGCGTCCTGGGAGAAAACGTCTGAGCCAGGCTCAATGTCGCCTCTCATCCCATCTTCCAAAACGGCCTGGACAGTCTTTTCTTCGTGCGCGGTCGCCATGATACGTTCGGGCTCCAGCACCTGGGATGTTTGGGACGTCAAAACCTTTGGGTTTGCAGATGGGGGATGAAGATCCAGCTAAACTAGAGCTGTTTCATGTTGTTTCGGTATGAAAACCAACCACAATTACCCTCGGGTAAACAAACATAGCTACTGAACATGGCCATTTATAGTGGATTAACCCATAAAAAAATGTGATTTTTCTTAGTTTTTTGTATGTTTACCAGAGGGTACCAGTTTTTGACTGTGTTTGATCCCTTGCCATTTTTTCTTGCCATGGAGCCGCATGTGGGATTCAGCCTCAAATGATGGCAACAAAAAGCACGGGCAGACTGATGATGACTGATGAACTCTGATAAACCATTGGATTCGGCTATTTTCAGACAAACCCAGACGGGGAAATAGATTAGTGTCAGTCAACGATGGAGTTGCTTGGCAGGGTATCCAAGATTGGGCATGAAGTACACATCGAAGTGGGTAGTTAACTTCATGTTTGCCTTACGGGAAACACGACAAGAAGCATGCAATGTTTGCTGTTTGAACCCATTTTGATGGTTAACATGGGGACAAGTTTAGTAGGTTTCAATCGCGACAAGTTCTTACCAACCCCTCTTTTCATGGTGAAGACAAAGTTGTACAGGTCTAATGACCCAAGCTAAACCCATCATTGATACTACTCTGTGTTTTTGGCAGGCGCACGTTGATTTTGTTTCAAAGCTACAAACGCTGCTGTGGGTCTTGATATCTATGTGTCATCCTCACAAGGATGATACCAATGTTACATTCATATATTGGAAATTATTTTTGATCAGTCACGAGTAGATGATAGTAATGTCAACCCTGGATTAATAAACCCCAAACGGCCGTTTCATTGGGAGGGTACCATGAAACAGTATCAGATGAAATGACTATTGGAGGAGTAACCCCCTACTTGTCATAAACCATGGTTTATTAATTATATAATCCGAGGTTGAGATTATCATTAGATGCTATGGTTAATCCGTTTTTGTTACGCCCTTTGCAAAGGGCAATAGGGGCCAAGGTATGCCGAAAATCCCCAGGATGATATCAGCTGGACCCGAAAAACCAATGGAAATGGCTACAATACAAGGGGCTTTTGGAGAAACACACCATTGTTTTGAGCGAATCGAGGAGCTATAGTGAGTCTACGTACACTCGGAATTGCGGAATTGCATAGGGTTATCTATGATTCCTGGGAACGTACCTAGCACTGTTTGCAAAGCCTTTGGCTTGTAAACCATTGGTTGTTGCCACCGAGCCAGCAAGATCCACCAATTGCTCAATCAACATTACCCATTGCTGACATCCAGGATCATTCTTACAGTGGCAATATACACCGTATTTTGTCAGTTAGTGCCAACAATGATTATATACTACATGTCAGGGGTGGCATGCAAACACTATAAACCAATTGTGCTACCACCAAAAAAGTCTATGTAAGGGATATGTATTGGAATGGAATATAGCTCAAAACCTTTTAAGCCAGGTCTTGTTGCTTACTTTTTCATTATCAACCATTATGGAGATGATTGAGTAGGTCCTAAGTAGGTACACAACAACCAGTTTCAGCGATTTGCCTCACTACTTAGATGGGCCATGGGATTAACTAACTGGTTAGTAACTGGGAATATAAGCCTCTATTCCCCAATGATAATCCATTTACTAACTAGTTAACTAACTCCATGGCCCATCTAAGTACTAGTTTATAAGTCCAATGACTATGGTTTATAGGTGATACATGGTGATATATCGATCTAGTTAATGGGATTATACAGTTATGGCCATTTATCAGTTATAACTGGTTTTTTCAGTGGGATTATACATTATATAAATGGGCTTTTGTTAGTACTTATAACTGGTATTTCGGGCCATAACTGTAATCCATAGAAAAAACATAAAATGCCTTAACTTCACCACGCTTCGCGAAGCCGCGTCTCGAACCATGGCGGACGTCCTGTCGCCGGCGCCGGCGCGGTCCTCGGTGGTGCCGGACGCGGGGGATGCCACCCCAGTGACTTGGCGGAACGGATGTCATGGCGCTGGACCACGGCCCTTAGAAAAGACAAGTCCTGGGGCTAAACCATAGGACAAATCCTAGGAAAATCCATGCAAAGTGGGGCTAAACCATAGGAAAATAATGGAAAATCCTAGGAAAACCATTGCAAAATGGGGATTTCATGGGATTTATCGCTGATTTATGATAGCTAAGTTGGTGAACATAACTCCAATAACTGTGGTTTATGATGCGCAAATAACTATAGTTCATGGTATCTGTAAACCAACTTATAACTAGAGGGCCCCACATTGTAGTTCTCATACTTTGTAATTTGTATATACTTATTGTAGGTGGATTTGTTTCCATCAAACTAGGGGTCTTACCATCGAAGATATAGGAGTATATATATACATACACATCACATATATATTATATATATATATGATGAATTATTGATATAGAAATCGAGCAGCAATGACTTCAATGACAATTTCCCAGTAGTGATATATAATAACGGGTTGGTGGTTTGGAACATGACTTTTATTTATTTATTTTTCCCATCATTTTGTGAATGTCATCATCCCAACTGACAAACTCATATTTTTCAGAGGGGTAGGTATACCACCAACCAAATAAATAATAAGATATGCAACACTCTGTGCTATATTTGACAATGACTTCGATGGGACTCAAGACGATTAGGTTTTAATTTGGCATTCAACTACTGACAGTCAGGGATTTTTCGGTTGATTTCAGCAAGAAAAACTTGGATTGAATTCGACCAATAAAATGTGGGATGATTTTTTCCATTTGCATCCATTTGCAGAATAAATATTGGTGTAGCAGCGAAATTATGCATTTTCGCACCTATGTTTTCGGGGATGTATTAAAGGGGTTTAATCTTGGCTAATTGATTTTGATGGTTTCATTTGCTTTCAGGCTTACATTTGTTCAACATGTGGAAGAATGATCCCTAATATGACTCTGACTGCCATGTTTATAACGCGTTAAACCACGTATTGAAGTAAAATTCACAGGAAACGAGCCGTCAAATATCGGAACAGTAGAGGTGAACTCTGAAGAACCTCCTTCAAACGAGTTCTGGGCAGTTGAGGACGGAAAACCATCCATATGAGAGGCCACACTTTGGATTTATTTTACATTACTTCTGGAAGACTCAACATATATTTTTAGGCTGTTTTGAGCAGAGAAAAACCATACCTTTTTGCCAAAGCCAGACCCTTTACTGACCAAAGAGGTAGCTGATGAATCGACCTGGCAGCTGACTGATCATCAAAAGTCAAGGACCTCTTGTGATTGGAGGATCCCTTGAGTACTCCAAGTGGCTGACCCATTTAGACGTAGTTTGTACCGGAGTTATAACATGTTATAACCATGAAAGTATGATTTTTACTGGAACCATTCTTCTTGTACAGAGTTTGTTTCATCTTTCCAGATTCACGTGAAAGCGGCTGCGTCTCAGGTACCGGTCGTCCTGGGTTTCTCTGAAGATACCGTATCCCATTCCATCCTGCGGTTAAGAACATATGTTTTGTTAATGTTTCATGGCCATAGATTCATACCAGAGATTCAGATTCTGGGCCCATCAGTCGAAGAAACCCACCTGATGTTTGTCTGGAAAGGTGAAATCCCCTACAGTTATGGCCCTGTACCAGTTATAAGTACTTATAACCCCACTTATAGAATGTATAATCCCACTTATAACCAGTTATAACTGATAAATGGCCATAACTGTACCAGTTTTGTTGACTCACACTCAATCATAATATATATCTCTCTGTCAAGATCGCCAGTTTGTGGGTCTCCCCATCATGAAACGTGCGTCCGCCTCTCATCGTCGCTTGCCTGCCTCTTACAATGTGGTGCCCCCAAGATAGCTAAGTTGGTTTATAACTCTAATAACTAGGACTTATGGTAGATATATTTACAATTAATGGGATTATAAATCAACTGATAACTAGGGGGCACCACCTTGTACTAT
>Ga0126342_10015225_pt1 | contig 13496 bp, 20 predicted proteins | sample Cyp1metagenome_FD_92528 | JGI IMG/M metagenome (GOLD analysis project Ga0126342, IMG submission 92528) | Coral microbial communities from Lord Howe Island, Old Settlement Bay, Australia - Cyphastrea 1 metagenome | ecosystem: Host-associated > Invertebrates > Cnidaria > Coral ...
GATAGATAGATGGATAGATGGTTAGATGGATAGATGGATAGATGGATAGATGGATAGATGGATAGATGGATAGATGGATAGATGGATAGATGGATAGATGGATAGATGGATAGATGGATAGATAGCTAGATAGATAGATAGGTAGGTAGGTAGGTAGATGGATAGATGGATAGATCATCAGATGGATAGATGGATACATGGATAGATGGATAGATAGATAGATAGATAGGTAGATAGATAGATAGCTAAATAGACGGATAGATAGATAGATAGAAAGAAAGATAGATAGATAGATAGATAGGTAGATAGGTAGATAGGTAGATATGTAGGTAGATAGGTAGATAGATAGATAGAGAGATAGATAGATAGATAGATAGATAAATAGATAGATAGATAGATAGATAGATAGGTGGAGAGGTAGATAGGTAGATAGGTAGACAGGTAGATAGGTGGATAGGTAGATAGATAGATAGATAGGTAGATAGGTAGATAGATAGATAAGCGTCCGTGACCAAAGGGTCAAAAAAATTGAATGGAGCTCAAATGGTAGGGTGTTCTGGATGCGTCAAACTGTAGAGCCAAAATTTTGGCAAATCTTGTCAAGGCCAGGAAGAGCTGACTCGGATGAACGGGTGGAAGGTTTCTGTACCTTCTACGTAGACGATGTTTTGGTTTGCGGGCCACCGGAGCTCACCAAAGGGTGTTTGGGCAGGGTGACCCAAGAGTGGAGCTGCTCCCAAGCAAAATATAAGGGGCAGGCGGCTTTCTGCTGTCCCAGGAATCGTACACAAGTGACCTTCTGGAGAGGTATCCCGATGTGAAGGAATCACTGGTTCCGATCGGAAGGGTGGAAGATGGTGAAGAATCACCACCAGACCCCTCTGACATAAGAAAGGCGCAGGCTCTCGTTGGGGAGCTCTCCCTGGGTATCTGAAGCGCACCTTGGGACACGGGTTGCTCTATAAAAAGTGCCAGGAGGCTGGCCGAGGGCCTCGGACGCGTCCTTCGGTCCGGGTGGAGAGAGATCTCACCAGGGTCTTCTTGCAGTTTGGGCTGGAGGGTTGATCCAGTGGGAAAGCAAGCGGCAAAGTTTTGCCACCTTGAGTAGTTCGGAAGCTGAGGTGACGTCTTACGTGGACGCTATGTGCCTAGGAGATTCCGTTGCCGTTCTGGTCGACATCTTCGAGGAGCGGAGATTGAGTCCGAGTGTTGTATGGAGATTCCCAATCAGGAATCCAGGTAGTACTCAACCCAAACGGGCCTTCGAGATCAAGGCATCTCAGGCTGGGGTCGAGAGCACTGCACGAGGCAGTGCAACAGGAGGTATGGAAACTGAAGCACATGGCTGGGGTGGAACTGGCAGCAGACTTCCTCACAAAACCCAGCACTGTGGGAACTACGTGGGCGAGGTTCAGAACCTTTGCGGGGTTCTACGACATGGCCGAGCCTGGGGACCTGGAGAGCTTGAAGAAGATCGCGATCTGCAAGGACTGGGGTCTGAAGGGTTTAGCGGTAGCTGTAGAGTTAGAAAAGTGGAATCTGTCTGTAGAAGAGCAGAAGACGGTGTCTGCGCTGTAGCCGCTGGCATCTGCCACGTAGTTCAAAGGTGGAGACATCACCTCTGTTGCCTGAAGAGGAAAAGAACGCCGAGGGAAGATGAACCCGGCAACTCAAATGGGGAATCGGTAACCCCGGAAGCATTACAAGACGGCTGAGGGAAGATGAACCCAGCCCTAATCCTGTAGATGGTCCCCATGTTGGAATTGGAACCCAGCCCACAACCAACTATTAAGATGTCAAAGGAATATGAACCTGGCATTGACCCCTCAAATGGTCACCACCAAGGCCCCACCTCTTTTGGGGATTCTGGTTTCGGGGAATCGAGTTTTGGGGATAGCGTGGCCTGCAGTTTTCCATGTGGCAGGTTAGACCATGTGAAGGGACCCGTTCTCTCCACAGACTTCGAGTGAAGCGCCACTGCCCTTCGGGCTGCCCAGGGTTCGGCTACCGGGTTCGGGCGCTACGCGCGGGAGCCATGGACGCTGCGCCGACTGCTGCCGCAGCTGCTGGTGGAGCTGGCGGCGATGGTGGAGAAGATCGGCCTGATAAGTCTTGGGTGGAGCCCAAGCCAGGGCGATGAGAGGAAGCACCAACAAGAGCAGAAGGACGAAGACTTGACTAGACTCCACGATGGAGAAGCCAGAGACTCGGGGCATCGAACCCAACATCTGATCTGGTTTGAGGGCCAGCAGGAGTTGGCCTTACGCCATGAAGTTATGAAGGCCAGACAGGCCAGCAGGCAGCTCGCAAACAGTATACTGCGGGGGCTCGGAGAAGCCCGAAGAAGAAACTGAGGTAGCTGCTGACCATGGGGACTGGCCGAGCTGGGAAGGGATCTCAGTGGAAGAGTCAGACGAAGAGGCTGACCCAGGACAGGCCTTGCCTCATGAACACCTGGAGCTTATGAGGTCGATACACGTGCTTCGGCAGGTATGGGGACGGAGCCAATGGTCAAGGCTATGAGGATGCCGAGCTCTATTACAAGACCGTGGGAGAATGTGGAGTTTGCGGCGCCCGGAGGTAAAGATCGATGGCGGTTGGACCTGGTCGAAGGCTGGATGATCAGGTGCCACCGGGAGCCGAGGAGAAGGGCCTTTCACCCGGTCCACAAGAAGGCTCCCTACGCGGCTTGTTCGCTGGAGCCTATACCAGGGTCACTGTGGGCTTCGTGGGCCGAGAAGGAAGTTCAAGGTTGAGGACCAGTGGGCTGATGCTGTCCGTGATCTTGGCCAAGGTTGCTGGACGGGCTGGACCTTCTTCAAATTGAAGGTGTCTGAGCCTGCATCGGTTCCACCGGGCACACCTTTTCCAGGAGAAGATGTACTGCGAGGTGGAAAAGGGCATTGTTCTCTACTACCTGACCTACCAGTTGGCGATGACCAAGCAGCTGGACCTGATGGCGGGACGTATGCCACTGCGGCATCTCCTGCAACAGCTGCTCCAAAGGCGGCTCCAGCAACTGGCTACGCTGGTGGCCGTGGGCTGTTGGACCGAGCACAGCTTGTGGTGGCCGACCTTCGCCGTCGCGATGGGGATCTTCAACCGGAAGAAGGTGAACTGAGCGAGGGTTAGAGTGAACTTTCGAGCGTCTGAACTCGTGTAGTTTTTTCCCAATGGTGACTTGCCATATAGTGGCAAGGGGGGAGTGTGGATGATGAAAGGTCTCCATTACTCACTTTTCACCGACAGCTGTACATGTGTGACATAGCAGTTGAAACTTGCAGCATGGTTATACCAACGCTGCTCCGCTTATGGCTCAAGTGCTCAAGAAAACGTGTTGGCAGCTCAGAGCGCTGTTGACGTCCCTGTTCATAACCCCAAAACTACAAAATTGCGCACAAGGTGAACCTTGCAGACTGTAACAACATCTTGGATTTCGACCACATCACTTGGCAGAAGCATTGACAAAATCACCGCAGTATAGGTTCCAAAAATCACTGGTCTCATGCCTAGCCTGCAGGGCAGCAAGGTTCTTGTAACGACAACATGCATTCATTTGCGATGTTGGTGTGGTGGGTATTGGAAACTGACTCCAACAAGCGCCTTGCATTGCCCATAGTGATGGTCACTTGCGTGTTTCGCACATTTGATATGCCACACTGCTGCCACACTTGTCCCCTAGCAATATAACATGCTGGATTATACATTAAAATTGATTGGGGCTGTCCGTCGATGTTTGATGAAAACATGGCGGCGCACAGACTGGTTGCGGTCGGAAAAAGGTTGGATCTGGCTGGAAAAATGCACATTGTAGGTCTTTCACTTTCAACACTTCGTTGAAAATGTTTTCGTGAAACATACCACGGTGCATACCGGATGGGGGTGAATTCGTGTCAAACGGGGTTCACAATACAGTATAGGCACTCGGCGGGTGGAACACGTAGTGGTTTCGCTTCAGTTCCTCTTGCAGCATGCATGACACCGGAGTTCAAAGTGCTTGGCAAATAAAACAAATCAACCGGAAAGAGGTGCATGAAACTTAAAAAATAAATTAGTTTCGATGATGCAAAAAAGTGCCTTATGTTTTTGTCGTTTGTCCCCTTGGCGTTAGTAGTAAATGCGTCTTGGCAGCGCTACAAATTTTCCTGCACTGCAATACAGTGCCTCATATGCCAGCGTTTTGTGGGGGCCACTGCCCCAAGGAGTTTCTAATTTATCATGGTTTCAAATGTTTGATATGCTTGTCAAAGGTTTGTGTACAAACTGCAATTCCGTTTTCATGTGAAAACATCGCTGCTTTGCCGCCGTCCTCCCGCAAACGATCTTGCAAAGTTCGCCCAACAATTTGTTGAAAAATCACCCCTTTCAATTTTGGATTATTTTGGGATGTGTGAAGGTGTTCACGATATGTCACGATGTTTTGTTCGTTGGGTGTTTTGATATACAATGCTTTGACGTCACAGCTCGTGGTCGTCTCGACTTTACGTGCGGCCGCAGCAAATAAATTTTTGTCACTAATTGTGTTGGTGCACCGGGTGCAAAATTGTCGGGCGAGAGGAAACGTGCGGACGTTTGGTTGGGAATATGGAGCGTGGAAATTGCCAGCACTCCATGGCATGGATGAGAATCGCGGACCACCGTGCCAGGGGGTCCAACGATGAATGATTGACAAAAATTTGGCAGGTTGTGGTGAAGTTTCGCTCCGGGGAGCGGTCTGATAAACTGTGCGGTTCGCACGTTGCATGAGGTTCGCTGACATAGTTATTTTTTGGACACTTAGCGAAATTATGTCTTGGCCGATTTGCATTTTGATGCTGTTCTATAATGACACGGGTCCAGCTCCCCCTAGACGGGTTTTTAATCCTTGTTCCGAATTGCATGCTGGCCCCTTGCAAAAACATTTGGACACCAGCCAACAAGTGGTGTTGAAAATTCACCTTTCCACCGAGGGGAAAGTGCCAATGTGTTGGGACACCTAACTGCCCGAAAAAAAAAACATATTTTCAGAACTAAACGTTTCCCAGACAAAAATGGTGGCAAACACATGTTTGGAGAGACTTTTGCGCGTGGACGTGTCAAGCAAATTCATTGAAACACTGCTTGGTGAGAGAAGGAAAACAATAAAAACATATTGGGATTATTGGGAAAGGACCTTGGCAGGTGATTTGATGCAACGAATGGGTGTTAAAATTGAACACTGGTCCCATGCTGCGCAGGCAATGTTTGACAAATGTAACAAATTCGTTCATGTTTATCCGAAATCGCGACTTATTTTTTTTGATGTCGTGGTGTGTTTGAGCACGCGCAGGCTTAGCAACATTACTTACTGGTGACAAAGGCGTACTTGAACGAATCAAATGTAGCATAGCCACGCTGCATAATTGTGTGTTAGGCGCGCCTGGACAGCGAATTTTGGATGACATTTTCAATCAAAAATTCCAACTTGCAGTTGGCGCGAAGTCAACCGACATGTCGAACACTGTATGTTGGCGATCGTTTTTTTATGTTTTTTGCATTGTGGATGACCCTTTTTCCAAAAAGACAAGATGCAACCCACGAACCCGAATGCAGTCACGTAAAACACTTTTGTGAAACAAACTATTTGAACAGTTTTGTATTTTTTTTCCCTGTTACGGTACCAGTGCACTGTCGACTGTGGAATGTGGGATGGGGTGGAATGCCAAGTGTGGAGTGTGAAGAAAGTGGAGTGTTGAATGGGGAATGTAATGTGTAGATTGTGAAGTGGGGATTGTGAAGTGTAGAGTGTCAAGTGTGGAGTGTAAAGTCTAAAGTGTGGAGTCTAAAGTCTAAAGTGCAAAGTGTAAAGTGTAAAGTGTGTGGAGTGTAAAGTGTAGAGTGTCAAGAGTAAAGTGTGGAGTGCAAAGTGTAAAGCGGAAAGTGTAAAGTGTGAACGTGGAGCCTAAAAGTGTAAAGTGTGGAGTGTAGAGTGTGGAGTGTAAAGTTTAAAGTGTGGCGTGTAAAGTTTGAAGGTAGAAGTAGAGTGTAAAGTGTAGAGTGTAAAGTGTGGGGTGTGGAGTGAAAAGTGTAAAGTGCGGTGTAAACTGTAAAGTGTAAAGTGTGGAGTGTAATGAGTAGAGGGTGTGGAGTGTAGAGTGTAAAATATAGAGTGTGGAGTGTAAAGTGTAGAGTGCAAAGTGCGGAGTGTAAAGTGTGTGCAGAGTGCGGAGTGTAAAGTGTGAAGTGTGGAGTGTAAAGTGTAGAGTGTGGAGTGCAAAGTGTAAAGTGTGGAGTGTCAAGTGTCAAGTGTAGAGTGTAAAGTGTAGAGCGTGGAGTGCGGAGTGAAATGTGTGAAATGTGTAAAGTGTACCGTGTAAAGCGTCGAGTGTGGAGTGAAAAATGTAAAGTGTAGAGTGCGGAGTGTGAAGGGTAAAGTGTGGAGTGTAAAGTGTAGAGTGTGAAATGTAGAGTGTGGAGTGAAAAGTGTAAAGTGTACGGTGTAAAGCGTAAGAGTGTAAAGTGTGGAGTGTGGAATGCGGCGTGGAAAGTGTAGAGCGCGGAGTGTGAAGTGTAAATTGTCAAGTGCAGAAAGTGAAGTGTAGAGTGTAAAATGTAGAGTGTGAAGTGTAAAGTGTAGAATGTGGAGTGTAAAGTGTAGAGTGTGGAGTGTAAAGTGTAAAGTGTGGAGTGTCTACTCTGGAGTGTATAGTGTGGAGTGTGAAGTGCGGAGTGTGGAGTGTAGAGGGTGGAGTGTAGAGGGTGGAGTGTAAAATGTAAAGTTTAAAGTGTAGAGTGTAAAGTGTAGAGTGTGGAGTGTGGAGTGAAAAGTGTAAAGTGTAGATTGCAGAGTGTGAAATGTAAAGTGTAAAGTGTGGAGTGTAAGATGTAAAATTCAAAGTGTAGAGTGTGGTGTGTAAAGGGTAGAGTGTGGAGTGTGGAGTGAAAAGTGTAAAGTGAACGGTGTAAAGCGTAAAACTTGGAGTGTGGAGTGTAAAGTGTAGAGTGTGGAGTGTAGAGTGTTGAGATAAAAGTGTAAAGTGCACGGTGTAAAGTGTAAAGTGTGGATTGTGGAAGTGTAAAGTTCGGAACGCGCAACCCGACACGTCCAAAGTGCCGCGCTTGCTACTAAGGACGAGGGGGTCACCAAAGTGCTCTCTCTCTGCCTGGCGCCTTATCTTTTGAACGGTGCAAAAGTTTTGCGCGTCTCACACGAAAGCATGGAATGTCACAAAGCGCCACGCCTGCCACGTGAAACGAGGCGAGGCGACGTTTGAAACCTCCAAAAGTAATCATTTTTGGTGGGCCTGCCCATAGGCACGAGCACGGCATGCGGTCCCCACGCGAACGGTTGCGGACGGTTGCGGACGGCTGGGAACAGTTGCGAACGGTTGCGAACGGCTACGAACGGTTGGAAACGGTTGAGGACGCAAACGCAACGTCGAGCGAACACACCCTCAACCCCCAGACCCCCAGACCCCCAGAGAGTGAAACGGGGACTTTCGCTACGCGTTCGGGAAGATCTGCGTAGAGGCTGGTCAACTAAACGGTGGGATGCCTACCCTACAAAATATTGTTTTGGAACATTTCACCGAGCAGAACCGGATTGCAACCCACACACACAAACACACACACACACCCTGGCGGTTGGCCGACAAATAATACAAAATCATGACGGCACTTCAGCCTCATGCGGATTTCATATCGAGAGATGCGTCGTACAATCATGTCAAGTGGAAGTGACAGGGTGAATCCATGTGCAAAGGCGTTTGATAATGATGCAGGTTCGTTTTTGTTGTTTTGAGTTGGAATTGGCCCAAAGATGTGTCAGAAACTGGTTCGGTTTTGAACACCAAATTGTCAGACTTGGTTTCCCAGTTCCATCTTGTGCTGTGGACGCGGTTGGTTCAAAACGTTCAAATTTTGGATTCAGTGTGCTGCTATTTTGCATGCTAGGGATGTTTTTGTGAGGGAGGTTTTGTGTTTTTTCCCTGAAAGTCATTCAAGCACGTGTCAGCAAAACGATTTGGCGTGACTTTTGAGTTTGCAAGCGTCGTAACTTCTGAGCCTGCAAATGCTGTTATGAACTTTCAAGTACGGTATCGCCACCTATGCACTTGATTTCTTGCTTGCAAGCAACGTGACATCGACTATGGTCGTAACTTCTTGGACCTTCAAGGGGCCAACGTTCGTACGTAATTGTTGAACTTGTCCATGATGTGGCACCAGCTATGTACATAATTTTGGAGACATCAACTGCAGTAACACCAGGGTATGTAACCTCCTCACTTTCGAGCACGCTGTCGCACCATCAGGAATGTCGATAACGTCCCAACCTTCATGTAACATCAAATCATTATCCCGTTCCGATTTCCACTACAAGAGGGTGATGCCGTGTCTTGGCAGAAACAGGCCATTGCTTATGAATTTTGTTGCGAAAATGCGTGAAGACGTCCCCCGCGGATTTTGACAAAACGTCGCTGTATCCGTATGTTTGGTGCTAGAGTCGCAACAAACATTGTGAGGTCTTTATGATGACGGATATTTTTCCGACTGCGTTTTCAATCGGTGATGGCATGCCCGTTCGGCATGGCAAACCCAATAGAGTCATCGCTCTTCCTGCGCATTTTCAACCTCAGCATTTGCCGATACTGACACGTAGTACCAACCAAAGCATGCGGCATATTTTTACGCCAACGAGAAGAGACTGGAACAATTGAGGAACAAGGGCATGTTACTGGATGGATCTGGATGGCGTACTTCCCAACCGTGAAAATCCAGTTAATCTCGAAGCACCCAGACACCCAACAACAATAGTGATGGATGGGCCCGAGGAAAAGGAACGGCTTTCAAACTTGATAAAGTCTTGACAGCTAACTAGGCACATGAGATCAATGTACCCGACACAAACAACATTAAGAATGGAACTGTGCTTATGAGGTTACACATTGGCGCAACTGCAACGGCAGGACATTTTACATACATTTTCCAAAAAAAAACATCGTCATATACGAGCACTGTATGAGTAGGAAAAAAATTACCAAAACAGCATCATCAAGATCTCAATGCAAGGACCTCATGGGATGGGTTTCAACAAGGGTTACAAAAACTTGCGCCAAATCACACAAAAAAAAATCAGAGAACTTCAGCCAATTTTTTTTTCTCCCGAAAATTACCCACCAGGAATTTTAAAGATCTTGCCAAAATATTCCTGTTTCGATTCCTAGCAAAATGTTCCCTAGAGCGTCCCGGACGAGGTTTCATGCAACCATTGCTCACCCATTGGTCGCTGCAAGATCTTCAGGCGAAAATTTCCTAAAAATCTAGGAATGAAGCATCTGCTGGATGTCGCATTGTATGTGCAGCTTGGACAGGTACGCGCGTAGGTGATATTACAATGTCTGACAAGGGTAAAGGTTATGGGCAGACCGCACCCATGCAGCCACAAGGTGAACCCATTATTGTTGATGGGGACAGGAAGGGGAAAAAAACGTAGACGGGCCATTTCAATTTGATCAGGAACCGGCAAAATAGTTGCAATCACTGCGCCCGACGTTCAGTACATTTTTTTCCAATAGGTAAAAAAATTGAAAAAAATATATACGTGGCGTTGCGTGACTTTGCGTGAATTTGCACCAAACACCTGCATACATAATGTGTCAATCTGTGTTTTCTGGGGGTGAATTTGCGGAGGCACTTTGTCCCTACGCACATGCTGGACGTTGCAAATTGTAGTCTGGCCATGCTTGAAAAACATAACAGAATTATAAAAATGTTGCTACAAAATGCCGCTCAGATTTTTAGCACGGGTCAACATGAGGCCTTCCATCAATATGGATGATCTTGGGATCCCCGTGCAGGCTGTGTCTTGAAATCGGTACATAAATTTACGACAAGAGAGAAAAGGTGGCTATCTGGCTATCCCCTCTTGTTTTTTTTTGGGCCACTGAAACTGCCCGAGCCAGTCCACGCTAAGGAACTGCCATCTGACAAGGGGAACGCAAATCTGCTAGAATTCGATACGCGCAGCCAGAAGTAAGCAAATTTTCGCCGGATAAACATATGTTGTCAAGGAAGTGTTTCTTCGATGCATTTTCAAAAACGCTTTCATGGATTGAAATTTGATTGTTTGTTTGTTTGTTTGTTTGTGTTGGTCGGTTCGGCTGTTCTGGGCCCAAACACGAAAGTTCGCTATTTAATGTCTAAAAGAATCGCAATACATTATGTGCATCACATCCTGCCGGAAAGTTGTGCACTTGGGGTTGCAGTCGTTAATTGTTGTTGGACGGACCGGTGAAAAGTCCTGAACTTTCGACATTTGTTTTGAACGGTGAGAACCATGGAACAAAAAGAAGAAACGGTCAAATACAAATTGAAATTGTAAAAGGGTGATTTGCAAACAAAAAAACAAAAACAATTTTTGTTGCGCATTTTTTTGTTTTCAGGTCTCATTATTTTTTTCGTACTTTCACATTTTTTACATTCCTGTATCCAATTTTCTGCCTAATGCATCCGACGGTCACTACCAAGTAACCCAGCACGACCATCCTGCAAGAGTAAAATATCATTTTTTTAAAAAATGTCCCAACCAAATCACCAGCAAACTGCGTCCCAAAAAAACTTGATCCACATCGAACAAATCCCAGTTTCCTGGCTGACGGTATCGGTGAAAAAAATAAAGTGTGTAGCTGTGTTACCATTTTCGTCAGCATGGCGGGATATTCATGGATAGGACCAACATCAGGCAAGAAAGTACTGATGTTGGTCGTATCAGTGAATATCATGCCGTGCTACCACAAAATGTAACACACCTACAAACTCTACCCTTCACTGTCCATTCCCCACTCCACATTCCCCACTCCACAGTCCCCATTCCACACCTGGCTCACACTCCTGACGCACGCGCAGGCGCTCCCCGCTCCCCCACCCGGCGCTGTGCACTTCACACTTCACACTTCACATTTCACCGTGCACACTGCCGACTCCACACCCTACACTCCACACTCCACACTCCAGACCCTCTACTCCCCATTCCATGCTCCACACTCTGTGCCGTACATTTGACCTTACAATCCCTATTTCCCGGTCCGCACTACCCTCCACAGTCCATGTTCCACCATCCGCACTCCACACTTTACACTCCACGCTCTTCCTTTGCATTCCATGGGCTGCAAAGTACGGTGCGCACTCTACACTTTACGTTGCGTTGTTAAAACTCGACGCCCTACACCCGTCACTCCCCACTCTTTATTTCTTCACACTCCCCACGCCCCATTTCCTTCACTACATTCTACATTTTGTTACACTTTGCGCTCTACACTACTCCGCCGACTCCGCAATGCTGCTGCAAATTGCCTTCGGGTTCATGGATTCGATCAGGTTCTTTTTTTCCCCGCCCAAAGGACTTGGAATTTCGGAGCTTTTTATTTTATGTTCACAAGGAGTTTATGTTGACAGGGAAACTCGTACGTGAAAACTGCGCTTGTATGTTTCCCAGGATCATGTGATGGCAGACTGATGTCATTGTGTGGACTTGAAGAAAGAAAAGGTGGGTGAACATGTTAGGCAATGATCGTTGCGTGGAAAACCTTGGGCCATTGTTTATAACAACCCGGTGAAAAAAAGGACATAGGTGTTTGTAATACTATGTAATACTTAACCGTGGGTAGGAGTTCTGGAAGATCGTTTTTCGGCAAATATTCCACAAAAGTTGTCTGCGACCCTGTGCGTCCCAGGTGTGTTGTCGATTTTTTTTCGTAAAATTGTGTTGCACACATGTTCAGCGGACGAAAGTGTTGATAACAATTGCACAAAGAGAAAACCTTTTTAACAACTTTCATTCAATCATTTTTGTTTCCTTTATCGGGCATAGCACAGGTGGCATTAAATTGGTTTCCTGCATTGGTTACTTGGGGATTTCGACAACATGTGCTCGAGGATCCGCTGCGGCTGCATGAGAAAAGATGCAGCGGCAAAATTTTCAATTCAGCATTGTTTTTCGGACAGTGGGACCCAATTTTAGTAATGCATTGACACTGCCAAAATTGATGGCATCAAAACGAGCCAACTTGACCGCGCCAGTCAAAAAAAAATCCTAATATCCCAGTTTGTCTGACCGATGAAATGGGTTTTTAGCATCCCGCCAGGGTTGCAGGGTCCAATCGTATGTGTTGTTCTACTACCGCTGCAGCGTGCTGGTGAACAATGCGCTAGTTACAACATCTGTGTCATTTCGCGCTTTGTTCGGTTTTGATTTTATACATCACGGCACGGCAGTTTTTATTTGCATTTCCTGCATGCCTGTCAGGCGGGGGAGGTTGGGGGAGTTTGGGGGGGTGGTTGTGGTGCGGTGCATTTTTTGCGGGCAAAGTGGGCAGGCGTTGTAGCACAGTCGGGGGTCTGTAATAACGTTTGTGCTTCTTGCGTGGTGGTAGAATCATTGGGTGCTACGGTTGTACCTCAGTCGTGGAATTCCAGCACGCTCTTGATGCTACACTCTAAACTTTATCTCAGACGTGTATGCTACGCTTTCAAGCGCCCACGCCAGGTAAAAACTGACCAGGTTCAAACAGTCAGTATGGTGAAGGGGGGCAAACGGATCTGCAAGCAGTGGAACGACAACAGGGGCTGTCGGGGATGCAAAGACCATCATCAGTGCGACGTACGACCCCCCAACGGCCAGGCATGTGGGGCAACTTCGCACAACAGGTTGAACCATCCCAAAGCGGCCGAATAGGGACAGCTCCCTTCGCCAGCCTCGCAGCTGGGGGGGGGGGGTCCAGACAACTTTGCATCCCCTGTGACTCTGGGCAGTCCAGGGCGTGTGCCATCGGTCTTGGACCAGCAGCCCCCTCATGCCCCTGCACCCGACAAGTGCGGGCTGGGAGCTTGGAATGCCGTCCGATGCGGCAGTGGCAGCGGCTGACAGCCTTGCGAGCCACCGGCTCAACCTTCAGACGGCCACAAGCGATGCCCTCCCCCAGACTTCGACTTCATTGAGTGATCGCCTTGCAGCGGCAAAACCAGTGGCGTGGGGTCAAGCTGACCTCCATCAGTTTGCTTGGGCTGACCAACCAGTCAAGGGTACATGGCTGCTGTTAGACCTCTGGGGAGGTTTTGCAGGGCTTTGCATTGCATGTCTCACACTGGGCATGCATTTTTTTGCACTGTCTGCTGAATGTGATGCAGAAGCACGTGCCTGCGCCGCCCAGGCTATGCCGAACATCGTGCACATCGACGCCGTGGAGAAACTGCAGGTGCGCGACCTCAGGGCCTTTATCCGAAGGAGATCTACTAGGGGGATCTTACATCACCACCCCCTTGGGCATGATTTTCAGGGGGGGACGTCAAAAATGTAAGTTACAATTTTGTAGGTACCCCCCATAGGGGTAAAATATTGTAACTTACCCCCCTTGAGGCACCAAATCCAGGGGGGGTAGGGGGTCAGGGGTATTGAAAAATGTAAGTTGGAACCTGGCAGGTGAATAGTTACAATTATTGATCCCCCCCCCAAGGGGGGTTACTAAAATGTAAGTAAGCAC
>Ga0126342_10015226_pt1 | contig 13496 bp, 13 predicted proteins | sample Cyp1metagenome_FD_92528 | JGI IMG/M metagenome (GOLD analysis project Ga0126342, IMG submission 92528) | Coral microbial communities from Lord Howe Island, Old Settlement Bay, Australia - Cyphastrea 1 metagenome | ecosystem: Host-associated > Invertebrates > Cnidaria > Coral ...
ACTACTACTACTACTCCTCCTACTCCTCCTGCTGCTGCTGCTGATGCTGCTGCTGCAACTGCAACTGCAGCTGCTTCTACTGCTACTGCTACTGCTACTGCTACTCCCACTACTACTACTCCCACTACTACTACTACTCCTCCTACTGCTACTACTACTCCTCCTACTCCTCCTCCTGCTGCTACTACTGCTACTGCTACTGCTACTGCTACTACTATGACGCGTGAGTAACAAGTTAACCTCCAATCTGGTTGTGAGGAATGCTATTGCATCCACCCGCCCAACCCCATTATGATGACAGGTTTCGAGCAGTGATTTCGTCAATTTTCCATTTGCGAAACCCATGAGCCCCATCATTTTTCCCCAGCTTCCCCTGGGTTTTCCCCACCTTTTCCCTGCGTCTTTCTTGGAATTCCGCAAATGCCCCGCAGCAGCGCCAGGTCGCGAAGCGGAGCACCTTCTGCCGCATGGCGCTGCGGCGCCGCGACATGGCGGCCATGGTCAACGTGCCCAAGGGCTCCAGCGTGCGGATCGACTCTGGGCTGGGCCGGGGCGGGGTGGTTCAACAAGGCAACGGCCACTGGGGGAGAAGGGGGGCAAGGGGAAGGTAAGTAGCTATAGTTAAGCATACCGGCGGGAAGAATTTAGCAGCTAGAGCTAAACACTAACCAAGTCCATGTTCCATGAATTGTGGTTTACTTGTATGGTGTGTATATATATATAAATATATAGATATATATATATATATATCGAACTACTTAATGAGGTAAATTAGTTAATTATTGTTCAGTAAGTCCAGTTGGTGCGTTGACAGTTAACTACCCCTAGCATTGCTCAAAACCCCCGTTGGGTGATGACGATTAGTTTAGTGTTATGCTATCCTTTAATTGTTGGTTGGTGGACTTGGGTTTCCCCTAACTATAGTTTGTCCACTTATAAGTGGAAACCATTCGGTGTTGAGTAATTTCAAAAACTATAGTGGACAAAGTTAGGTATAGTTAGCGGACAACTATTTCTATAACTATGACTAACTATATGTTCAAAGTGGGCTTACCCTCTGGTAAACTAACATAACTATGGAAAATCACAATTTTTTATGGGAAAATCCACTATAAATAGCCATTTTCAATAGCTATGTTAAATTACCAGAGGGTAAGTAATTTCAAAATTTGTCAAGTGGCGAATAAATGTGGAAAACATCTCCCGTGGATTCAGAGGGAGCCGTGAAGGAAGCGAGGATGACATCCAGCTTTTCCCCATCGTTTGTGGGGAGCCAGGTGGAGCTATATATCAACTTTCCCAACCACATGATGGAGAATTAACTAGATATAACTAGAACAAGTGGTAAATTTCAAGATGAATTAACTAATTTCAAATGGTTAACCTTCATTGATATCCATCAGAGGTCGGGAAGATTTTGGATACCTGTTGGGTATACTTGTTTTTTTTCAACGGAGGGGCAATTGGCAAACCAACAAACATAAAACTAAATGCTTTTAAAAACGGCGATAATTAACCATATGTTTTGTGGTGATTTTAACATGTTACGTTTTTGTGAAAACTGATTACTATATTTTCTTACATTATAGAATATGTTTTATTTACCTGCAGTATTACAGTGTACAAATACTAATCACAGTACTAAATCCTTGGAAATTGGAACCAACCTTGGCCAAGGATGTGCTCAACGACAAGAGTTCCTTGGTTCGGAGGTATGTTCCCGTTGGACCTCAGTACCTGAGGTAAACATTGGAATTCCCCACTGACCGCATGACTCATTCGTTTGGTTTCAGAAATTTCCGTGGAAAAATGTCTGGGCAAACCAATATTTATGCCATGAAATATAGGGTTTTCCCGTTATGGCAGGTTTTCCCTCGAGACAACCCAGACATGAAGGGTGAAGATGACCCAGCTGCCAAAAACCCAGTCTTGGAGCCTTGGTCAAGGTGAGATTGAGGGAGGTCCGCTGGAAGTTCGAATTGCAGATGCTCGGAAGATGTTGGTTTCACGTGGTTCAACGGGTCCCATTCAAAATGGGCACCGAATTTTAGGTTTGGAGTTGTCAAGCCATTCAACATTGGGATTTTTGAACTTTTCTGTGTGACACCTTTCTTTTTGCCACGGGGTAGTTGATACTTAATGTCATGAAAAATGTCATGTGTTTGCAGGGTTTCTCAGGTTCGATCCTGTAACTGACCTGCTAACTGACAGAAATGAAGTGCAGAAGTGCTGTTGGAATTGTGGAAACACATTGACTATTGAAGTCGTGTTTCAGGAAATCACAGCTTTTGATCCACTTTTGATCAACAAGTCGAATCACCCACATGGTCCATGTGGATGGGGGTTCCATTTCACCATTTCTATCTTCAAAGACAGGTCTTTCCACATTGGTAGAAAAGGATCGGCAGGCCACTGGAGAGAGAAGTGTGCCACTGATGTCAGTTACATTTCTGTTTTTTGTCCGATCTTCCCTGTTTTTGGTGGTCAACATCCCCATGTTCCATCCCAGGGTTCGTTCATTTTGGCTGAAGAAACATGTGTGAAACATGTGTTTGTGCCATTTAAAAGGAGAAACTCAGCCTGTCAGCAGTATTCAGCAGTTCCAGCACACCAGCACGCGGCCCTTTGCTGCGCACAAAAGAATGAGGATCTGCAAGTGACCTTTGATGATGGTTCTTCCTTCGACATCTTCCCAGGTGAGGAGATTTTGAAGGGCCGTGACTTCTTGTGTTTTTAACGGTTGGATGGGATGGCAGGGAAAATCCATGAAACGTGCTTTGGCATCATGACACGGATCATCATGAGTGTAAATATGTGTATAATTTGTGTATAATACAATATAATACAATATTATCCAATATAATACATACATGTAATTTATGTTCGCTTACATTTACCATCATTTACCCACAAAATCACCGTAAGTTTCTTAACTTTGTGGTAAATTCTCCCGCCAGGCCACGAGGCCAATTGAGGCCATGGTTCCCAGGGGCTTTTTGCAGAGCCGCAGGACCTTTGTTCTGGCGCTTGTCTCGCAACGTCGAAGACGCATCTCAGCATATCTCAGCGGGTCACGGTTTGTTGGAGATCCTACAGCACTGCAATGCTGGGGAAAGCTTGGTTTAATGATGTTTAATGTAGGTGAACGTGGGTCTTGGGTTAGGTTGGTGCGAATGCATAACATAGAATAATGTGGATTCTAGATTCTAGATAATGGTTTAGCCAGATCTGGCTGTGTGATTGTGCACGGAACGATGGGAGTCTCCCAGAATATGTATATACAGTACATATATATATATATATATATTAGTGTATATATGTATGCATACATGCACGTGCATAGGTGCCTGAGTCCGAGCTGAAAATGGTATGATGTGTGGCATTTTTGGTTCGCTACTAATTATACCAAGGATGAGATTCCTCATTCCCACAAGTCCTGCCAGCTTCCCATAACTCTGTGCATCGGCCTAGTGTTTCGAAGATGGGAGTAATGGAAAGCAGGTCCTGAAAGAGAACCATCTTCCAAAATTATGGTCTCACCACATTTCACAAGGAACCAGTTTTATAGTTGGGGGGTGCTTCATTAAAGTTGTCCTCTTCCTGGTCATCGAGTCATCCGGTTTACTTTATCTATCTCTATCCATTTGAATAAATGTTCACCTTTGATCATGGTCCTAATTAAGTTAATCATGTCTCCCCGTTTATCTATATCACACCATGCTGACTGATGGAAACTCCAATGTTTTGTAGTTCGAAACGTCACCACTTTCGCTAACACGTTTTGATTTGAAAACATGTTCAAAACCACATGTGCATAAATGCATGCAGTTTGTATTCCATTCTAGCATCTTCAGCCCCCCACATTCTTGTACACACCTGTCATGCCTTGTATGTGGTTCCAAGATGTTCAATCACCAAACACATGTTTTCCAGTGTTAATGATATGATGATAATTTGCTTGCTTCACAACTCCCAATTATTGTTCTATATTCAAACATTTTGAATATTGAGAAACTTTCTGGAGTTGTTGAACCAACTATGACAGATTAGAAGTGCGTTATTCTTCTGAACCATATTTGTTTTAATCTTCCACCATTTTTAAACTAACAAGAGAATAATATGGTTTGATGACTTACACTAGTGTTGACTAACAACTCATTCTTCAAGCCGTTCTTTGGCTTCCCCAGTGCACCTTGATCAAATCTCATCTTCAGATGTTCCCACACAAAAAATCCAACTATTCCATGTTGGATTCCGCATGAGTCCCACCGTGGTTTTCAGTGAGTCCCGGGCCCCTGCAGGACCCTGCAGGACCCTGGGGACCCTGGGGACCCTGGCCTCGCTTCGCTCGCTTGTCGCCTCGCTTCGCCACAGGTGGAATTCCAGGTGGCTGGGGTGCTGCGTTCGCAGGACCGGCACGTGTGTTTCAAGGTGGTGAGGGAGATGGGTTCCGAAGCGGCAGAGATGGTGGGGAACCGGGAACCGCTTGGAACCGGGAAGCGGAAACGGTGACGATCCGATTTTTTCTTCCCATGGAGAATGGGAATAGCATTGGAAGATGATCTTCAAAGTGGTTGAAGGATATTGAATGGATGAAAGGGAAAAGTGAATCTGGGAAACCATAAGGGAAAAAAAAACAAATGAGAGGTTCCGGTGGGTTTTGGAAGGGGAAATGGCCAGGCTAAGACTTGGATTTCCGGTGGATGTATCGACCTATGACATATAATATATATATATAGTCTTCTATCGTTGGACAAGGTTTCAAACCAGTAAACCAGGAAACATAGCTCGGGGCACCCTCCAGGCAACAGAAATGGTAGATTTAAGCAATCAGATTTTCATAGATCATGGGGATTGAACCAACAAACAAGTGTGCAAGCTTCACAGGATCTTCACAGGCTACAGGCATTTAGCATATTTGGTCCCATGCAAGGGTAGCTACACCATAGCTACACCATAGGTCACGCTTTCTTAGTTGTTCCCTGACTGGACGTTTCCCCAACATCTTTCGACATGTTTCGCCCAAGGCTGCGATTGGCGGGGCGCACCCATGTCCCGAATCCGTGTGATTTCGGCCGGATTTCTGGGCACCAAATTTCTGCACAAAGGCGGGGGGTTGGGAGAACGGTGATTAACTCACGGAGGGAATCGGGCACGAGGTTTTCAGGCCATGTGCTCTATGTATGGTATACGAAACCTACATTTGGACCATTGGGAGTACACCTGAGGGCCATTTTGAAGCTAAACATTGGGAAATGGTAAATGTACCACGCATGAAGGAGCATTTTGACAATTGGTGGTTGGGAATTGTGTGAGTTGGAATTTTAGGGGAGTCCTACAGTGATTAACCCTTTTGAAATGGATTGCATGGGATTTTAAAGCCCGGAATTGGTTATATAAGGGGAAAATCTACAGGATACACCATGATACACCTATATTTGGGGGATTTTGGGGGTTCAACCGATGGTTTCCCCCAAAATTTCCCTCCAACTAACCCAGTGATTCAACCACCGATACAAACTACCAGCTAACCATCGATTGAAGGATGGAACCAGGGAGCTACCTTCAACAAGACTGACATATGCTAAGCTGCTAAGTATTGTCAAATGCCATGATGCCATGATGCCATGGGTTGCATTTTTCTGTCCCGCTCATTCCTGCAGAAGCGTTTGAGCTAGGAGTCACCCCGCCCAAACGCAACACATCCTGGAATTTCAAAGAAGATCAACTTGTTTTGTGTTCTGAAACTCCTCCGACACAAAAGCATGAACCAATGAACCATTCAACTTTGTGGTTCGATTTCTCAAGCACTTTCCCAAGGGAAACCTTCCAGGAATTGCTTGGTGCAGTTGGGGTCAACCTCGATAACCTGGGATATATGAAATCCATTGAAATCCCATATAACTATGGTGAAATCTATGGTGAAATCTATGTGAAATCTAAGCCCCAGAAACTGTGATTTCACCGCATCAAAAACAGCGAAAATCTGTCCGCGTTGCTTGCAGGTACCATGTACCTGGCCAAGATTGTGCCAGGTCAGGCAGTTGAAGCTGGTCAGAGCTGGTCAGCCGGTAGGGGAATGAAACATGTTCAAACCAACGTGCCCATTTACCCTCTGGTATACTAATAACATATAACTATGGAAAATCACCATTTTTAATGGGTAAATCCACTATAAATGGGCAAGTTTCCATAGCTATGTTTGTTTACCAGAGGGTAAGTGACTGATCAAACAACATGAAACAACCATAATTGTAATTAAGCTATAGTAATACAGTAAGTGATTCGAATGTGGGATCGTTCATTGCCATCACTGGTGTTGTTTTACGCTGAAGCTGGGTGAAACACGATTTTTAAATCAAGAAATATGTGGGTTTCCTGACATCTTTCCTAGAACTAAGTCAGCCGACTGGTTGGTGAAGGGATTTGGGCCCTTGGACTGGGTAACTTACGATCAGCATGTAGCTGCCCTCTGAAGATTCGTGGGAGGCGCCCGGCTTAATATTTAAATACAGTAGGTTATTTTGTTTATGTCATTCACATGACTTGTTGGGCCCATATTTAAAGCAACACGCTGTAGGAAGACCTTGATATTACAATTGTCCAATTGAAACCATGGGTTTTCCGTTCAAACCAATCGCCAGTGATTCTTAAATATACCACCCTTGCAGCTATCCGTGCCATGCAGCCTCTAGAGCCTCTGGCGGTGTCTAAGGAGGAGACAGTCAATGCGTTTCGAAAGATTACTGGCACCTTTGGACAACCTGAAAATATTCTCCACTTCGAGGGCTATGTGAAAACCGCTGCTTAACCGCAGCGTTAGCAGGGTGAAAACGGTTTCTACTGGGATGATTTGTGAAGTTCCTAGCAGTTAAGCATGATTAGATATTAGTTGTGAGCGTTTGTAACCGATATATTCCAGCCTTATGAGGAGACAACTGCATGGATTACATGGTTACCATCTATAGTTCCTGACTTTAGGAATTATTCAAATTCACATGGGGGATGATGAGTCACTACTTCAAGTCGCCGATGTGGTAGGCAAAGGTTGCCCATGCTATGTTTGTGTACCCAGAATACCTGCTGGTAATTTCACCTATAGCCACGAAAATTAGCGATTTGCAGATGCTTTACCGATTTACCATGATTTATCCATTCGAAATGGTGGATTTTCCGTGATTTTCCATGGCAAACAGTTCGATTCCCAGCAGGTTTTTCCACATTGCTTGGTGGCTTCAGGACACAGGCGCGCACATGTTGATTTTCGAGGATTTTGGGGAGAGCTTATCAAAGATCATGAGCTGCTCGGATGTGGTGTTTTTTAAAGTGGTGGGTTGGTGGCACGGCTGGGATTACCCTCTCGTAAACTAACATAGCTATGGAAAATGGATGAACATGGGTGATTTACAGTTGGTTTACCTTTTTAAGATTGTGATTTTCCATAGCTATGTTAGTTGTGATTTTGAGCTTGGGATTAGTTGTGTGCGATCAATTTTTCTTAATGCTGCAAATTGATGTGAAAGATTTAGACATATTTAAACAGTGATACTCGTGGTTCAGTCCAATGTATGTTTGCGTGTTGGGTTTTGAAATGTGTTTGTTCCATCGTACTTGGTATGATGACCCTAGCTAAGATGCTGAAGGCGTTGGTTTTTTCCAACTAACTACTTGTAGAAATGGCATGCAACTGACGTTTTTTCGGGGGTGGCTACCAATAGATGATTGTGAGTCAGCGAGGGGTTCCAACTGGGGGTTTTACGAATGACGGGTGGGAATATCACCAATACACGGTAGTATGCCTTTTGGGAGGATAAACGAACATCTAGGACAGGATAGGCCATGAACATGAATGTGTAGGAGACCAAAGAAACAACGTGGAAGCAAGAATGATACAGCCAGGGCCATGTGAATCCACAATTTCTGGTGCACACATCATGTCGTGCCACGTCAATCCATGTCATGATTTGGCAAGTCCGGTTCAGAGGCTCCAATTCTGAGATACTCTCGGTAGAGGACAAGGACCAATGTCGCTTGGCAGAGTGGGGATGTCGAGTCGTTCTAAAAATGGGATCGTTGATGATCATTGGATCCAAATGGGGGCAATGGATGAATCCAGGTGTTCCCAAAATAGCGAGAAGATCAAATATATATATATATATATATATTAACTAAATGGATACATATGCTATATATGATGCTGTCCCATGTGTTAGGAAACTGCAGGGTTGCTCGCTCTGGTATGTACTGGTCGACATTAACGACCGAAAAAGAGCAAGTTGAGCAACGAATGGTGCTCTTGGATATATCAGATGTCCTGGCCGGCCGGGATGATCACTCAGATTTTGTGGCAGGGTTGGAGCCACTAATCGAACATCATCGAATTATATATTGGTTGCTTACCCATGACATCCCATGACGATGGGAACTCTCTTTCATTGGTGGAAATCATGGCAATTTTCATCAATTTTCACTTCTACCACCTCATGCCATAGCAGTATGGGTACCACGCCCAGCAGCGACAAATCGATATATCAAGCTGATATAAGCTTATATCGTTTGATCGTTCGACCACACCACATTTTTGTTATTTTTGCAAATGTTTGCTAGAAATCACATCTCTGATTATGAATGCCCCCATAGTAACCATCCATGTGTCAGTTGTTTAGCCTCAAAAATCTTCATGGACGCGCGGGACGGCCAGGTGCTGAAGACTTACTGAAGGCCGTGGTCTCGTTACACAGTTCCAACATCTTCCACTTGGCCTTGTCCCCCGAGTCCGTCCGACTCAGAACCTCGGCCGGGTCCAAAATTCCAACTGGGGGAACCCAATGAACTGGGGATGTTGGTTGGTTTATAAATGGTTAGAATCTCCATGAGGTCAGCCATGTTGGGTTTTTTTTGGGTTTATAGAATTTTATAGATTCTATTTAATAAGACTATTTGTTTGTTTACAGATCCCTTGTCTATACTCCCCCATGTTTGTTGCTGTAGAATCTAGATCTAACCTAACCACCCCCAAAGAATACCCGAGCTGTTGGAGTAAACAAACTTAGTCAACTATATGGCCACCCAGTAGAGGAAACCCTATTCAACCAGCTGAGATGCAAATCCGAGGACGGGATGGCTGCTGGGATGCAATGACAGTGGTGAATAGTTCCAGCAGATTTTGTGGGGAGCTGCTGGCAACATGGTCAATTTACACTTTGGTTGTGGTCTCTCCAATCCACTCCTTATGTTTATGAAATTGTGTATTGGACAATTCCTATAGGAAATCGGTATTTTCCAGGAAATCACCCTGAAATTTCTTCCTGAACCGCCTATGACATGTGCATGAAATTCTGAAAATCATCACTTTTGACAGCTAAATCATCATTTTGATATATGTTCATCACCTCTTTTTTCATAGGCCATGGCTTCCATAGCTATGAAAAATCGCGGTTAAATCCCGACACGTCCGCGATCTGAGGCACGGGTCGGATGCGTTTGAAGTTAGCCGATCTGGGCACCTTTGAACGGCCCTCGCTGCCCGTCTCCACACGCCCAGCCACGCAACTAGGCCGGTGGGTAGGATGGGAAGATGATCTCTGCTTCGTGGATGTATATGGATCTATCATAGCTGGATATAACTGGGCTATTTTTGGGGAAATGTTGGTAAATAGTTCAGAGATGGAGCATTTAGGGATGGGATTGGTCATGAAGATTGGGATGAAAATCATGGGGTTATAAATCAATAGGGAATTAACATGATTTTACCAATATATCATGGTGATGAATGGGGTTTCTCAACAAATTCATCGGATGTTTTTCCCTGATTTTCACCCTGGTTTCAGCTGGTGCAGCTTGACAGATCCTGGCAGGTTGGCGCAGTTATGCAGCACCGGTCGCTTGGCTTAGACGGTTAGACCCTGCCTGATTCAATGGGAGTCACCAACCATATGTGGGAGATAATCATCAGATGTTTCACGGAACAATGTGACTATTGATAGCTCTGGTTAGGTCTATATAATTTGTTTGGTTTGTTCATTGATTTTTGTTGACGTTCCCATGGGTAGATCCACTTCACGAGTTGGTGAATCTATAGGGAATAGCAGGAGCAAATCCCCCGTTCCCATGGGTTGTTCTCCACAGAACTGTTGCAACCAGCTGCAGTTCCGGCACAGCAAAAGATACACCACATATCCACATCATGCCAGGCATGCTGGTGTACACCCCTGTTGATGGGTTGACCATTGTACCGTTATAATCCGTTATAGCATTTCACGAGTACATAACCCTCAACAAAAAACATAAACCATTGAACATTCATAGGGGTGAGCCGTTGATGGATCTTGTATCCCCCTTACATCGCAGGTAACTCACACAACAAATTTTTCCCCATAAGTCCCCAATGTTGGTAAACATATGTAATAGATGTTGGTAATTTAATTTAGGCCCTTCCCATCGATATACCATTAAAAACACACACACACTCACATCTCATTCTACCACCTTTACGGTTGATTCAATCCCAGCCCCATTCAATCACCATTAAACCACAATATATAAAACCTGTTATATCCCTATGTGTTCATATATGTTGTCCCATTCAAATCCCAAACAAGATCCACAAAGAATGAGATGACCATTAGTTGTTTGGCATCTAAACCCAGGATTTCCCCAATGGTTTCCCCCCACAGCTTTCTGGCCCAGGAGATCTCTGGGCGCAAGGCGCTGCTGCGGGTGGTGCAACGTGCCAAGGTGGCCAAGAAGAAGGTCGGATCAAAAACTGACGAGGGCTGGCCGAAAAATGGTGGATTTTCTGATGGATTTTGAAGGATTAAAAATCCAACCCCAAAATATGCAAAAATAGATCTATCTATGAGTTGAACATAGTTGAACCAGCAAACTGGGATGGGATTTTTGAGTAAAAATCCAACATAAATGGGATTTTATCGTGGTTTCGCCACATGCAAAACTGGGTTAAGATGGTGGAATTATCCAACATAAATGGCATGTGAGCCAACAAAACTTGGTAAATATGGTTGAACTTGTGATTTAGTAAAGAAAAAAACGTGGTAATTGACCAAAGATTGAGAAACTATGTGCAAACATTGTGATCCTTGAGTAGAACATGCAAAGCATGTCTGCGATCATGGGGCGCAATGCGCTACTACCACTCGGGAAGCTTTAACTACTTCGCAGCCATGGAATAGTTCCATGAGTTGGCAGTTGATGATTGTAGGTGGTTATGGGGGCTATATCCAATATAATGGGGCATATCACCATCCATTGTCGGAATCCTTCTTAACCAGTCTGGTGGAACGACTGAATTTTTTGTGATGGCCTGGATGGACCGCTCGTCGGCACATGTTGGGACCAGCATGGACCAGCAAAAACATCGAGTTCATCCCCGAATTCAGGTGAGCATGTTATTGGCCAACCAGGAAATCAGCTTGATAGTTCGACAAATTATAGTCCCGTCAACTCGAACTTTTGCCTGATTATTGGCAATGTTTCTGGTGTTATAAGAGTCCAGGTTGAAACTAAGCGGGGGCAGAATCAATGTTTAATAGTAAACCATACCCTGTTTGCCATTCACCCAAGCTTACCATTTGGGGGATAATCGAAACCACATTCCCCCGAATTGGCCAATGGGACATGATGGGACATTTTCCAGATTTGGTGGGTGAAAAACATGAAAATCCTGCACATTTCCCTTAACTCAATCCACAGAATATTCCAACCAAATTCTTAGTGGCGAACATGGTTTGGAAAAAACAATTTTACAGTAATAACTCGGAATACCTTTACCTTGAAATAACTTGGAATAACTCATTATCCAACTACCCCAAGTACCAATCCAATTGGGGCCACAGTTCAGGTGGAGAAGTTGCCCGAGAGCAAGGTGCTCAGCAACGTGTGCCTCGGATGCCTCCGGGGGAACCGTTTGGGATGGAAAATATGGGATCTAATGTAATGTCCTATGGGCTTTTAATAACCTCCGGTATCATATGTTTATATAAGCAATTTTTGTTGGGTCGGTTGGTTTCCATGTTATTTGAGATGGTTCGGTTTACACAATGGTTATCCAAAATGGGATTTCAGAGTGATTTAATGGGATATCAATGGAACACTCTGGGAGGTTTCATGGGACATTCATGGGATATACAGTCGTTGATGACATTGCAATGTCGCCCCCACAAGCTGACATTGGAATGTTAGCTTAACAAAAGGCAACATTGGGAATCTGTGTGGTTTTAAGCTGGGCAGTGATCATCAAAAAAAGTGATTTTCCATTGCCACACTTGATGAAGCGGCAGGGTATCGGTGAAGGAAGATGGGATGATTTGATGGATGAACACGGATGAAAATTGGTGAAAATGTGACTGAGATTGATCCATAAAAGTTCCCAAAAGGCATGGGATTTTCACCGGCCTTTTGCCATGAATCACACCTGGCATACCAGAAATTTCACAGATGGATGATGTTGCCAGGGAATGAATGAGAGGGACTTTCCATTGCCAGATGATTGAGACTTGCCGCGGGGAGAAATGTCAGTTGGGGTTGCAAACCATTATGGGGTCTAGTGGCGTAGCATTGCAGCCGCCGTTTTCAATGTAGTACTGGTTGACGGATAAATTTGCGGGACGTCATCTGGTTGGTGGTTTGGAACATTTTTTTCCAGATGTTGTGAAGAATAATTGGAAAAATAATCCCAACTGACTAATATTTTTCAGAGGGGTTGAAACCACCAACCAGGCATATTGTTCCCATTGATTGCAGTCAAGATCCAAAAGAAACTCTTTGGTCTTCCATCAACATATACTGTAATCCCTAGGTGAACGGAGCCGTGAATGAAGCTGGCGGTTTTCATATATGAGCCATGGGGAGCCAACGAGCTACTTAGAGTTTCCCAAGCACATGATAGATGATTAGCACATAATAACTATAGTTAATTAACTTGTAACTATTGATAATTGACTTAATTAACTATAACTATAAGTGGAACATAGTTAATTCATTAATTTCAATATGAACTGTGATGCTGATATATGCTGCTTGTATTTTTCCCCTCAGCCCCTTCCAATGGTGTCCATCTCGCATCCCTCCATGGCTCCATCGACCCAGGAAAAGTCTGGAGATCCTTCCGAGTCTGAGCCGCTTGGTGCAGCGGAGAGTATGGGTGGAATGGAAACGGCCAAAGTAGGAAAGATCGTGGTGCCGTGAGAAAATCGAAACGTCTCTCAAAAAGCTAAGACTTTTGCACAAGTTGTACTCTTGGAGATGTTTTTCTCCGGAGTTTGCCTGCAGTGAAGCTATATTGGGGACATGTGAGGGAATTCAGGATGTCCGGTTAAATTGCAGTTGATTGCGCAGCAACGGACTTGCAACTGCTGCATTTTGGGTTCAAGGGATAGATATCCACTCGTTGCTGCCTGTGTTCTCGATTCATCTCAGCTTAAACATGAAGACCTTGCTGACCGAAGAAACCCTGAAGGTGCCAAAGGGTGTGAAGA
>Ga0126342_10015227_pt1 | contig 13495 bp, 11 predicted proteins | sample Cyp1metagenome_FD_92528 | JGI IMG/M metagenome (GOLD analysis project Ga0126342, IMG submission 92528) | Coral microbial communities from Lord Howe Island, Old Settlement Bay, Australia - Cyphastrea 1 metagenome | ecosystem: Host-associated > Invertebrates > Cnidaria > Coral ...
CAAAACTGTGATTGTGAGGGTGCAGCCACTCACAAAAAATCTTCTAAGAAGTTATACATGTCTGATCATGTGCACACATGGGGAAAGCACTCGTCCCTAAATTTATTGACCGCCCTGCCCCCCCTCCCAAACATACAATTTTAGACAACATAGTCGGAAACAAAATGCATTTTTGTTCTTTGTTTTTTGTTTTCTCCTCTTTCCCTTCGATTTTGCAGCCTCAAACCCACTCCTTCACTCCTAATTAACATCGGCAAGTCATTGTGTATGGCTACAAACAATTCAACAATATTTGTTTCAATAACAACAGTTTGAAAAGTATATTTTTGAGCGGCCAACAGGACGCTTCCTATAGGAGGAAACAAAAAGGAAACCCATAGAAACAAACACACGCACACAGACACACGCACACACAAGCAGACTGACGAAGACGGAGCGTCCCGAAGGCCGCTTTTTTTTCCTCTCACATACTTTGAAACTTCCGTCGTTGCGGATCGGGCTCGAACGCCCACCGTTGGTAGTACTGCCTTTGAAGACCACCACGTCGCCTATTGCGGCCCGACTCTTCGCGAGTCTTTTGCCTCGCAGATTTCTTTGCACTTGCATGAAGCATTGCTTCATCGTGCTCAGAAATTTCAGGAGCCACATCGTCAGGACTGTCCATCTCCTCAGTGACCTTGCTGACGTGTGTGGCGGCACCTTCGTTCCAAAGCTGCTCCAAGGTCTTGGATGGATCCTCCCATGTGCGAAAAAGTGATGGAAGCTTTAGGTTCGACTTACAAGGATTAGTTTGAACAATTCGAACATGGATTCTGAGCACACCTATATAGAATCTCAAGGGTCTAAACTTGTTGTATACTGAAGAATAAATGCTATCAATGTCATAAATGAAATTTAGTTAAAACTTTATATGTATATAAATATCGAATCATGTACAAATAAATCAATCAATCAATAAATAAATAAGTTAAATGAATAAATAAATAAATAAATATATATATATTTACATTTATACATCTACCAAGAATATGAACATCAGAGCATTTACTTTCAAGGAACATGACGTCTGGTGAGTTTCTGATTTCATTTGCCAAAGCAAATGCAAGCCCCCTAAAGAAGCACCATTCCTTCGCTGGTCGTGAGGAGGAACTCGCAGCATGGTGCTCCACATCATCGGTCTCCTGCACACCATGACCGGCTTCTGACTTGGCAACCTCGATCAACACTGTCCCTTTCTCATCGCGCTTTCGCCAGGCCGCGATGCTGGACGCAGAATCTTGATTCTGCAGAGCAACTTCTACAGTTGCAGCATTGGTAGGCATACAGCTCCACGGCGGTAAGTCGTCTGAGGCATCAGTCTTCTTTCTGGGGTCCGTAGGTCTTCCCTGCAGGAAAACAAAGTCCATGTGACCCCCGATGGGAAAAAAACAAAACCTGATGTTTCAAGACAGGATGGCATTCCTTGACAACTTGAAGAGCTGGCATTTTTTCGGCTCGAACACAATATATTCAGAACAGATTGATGCCATGTGATGGTAAAGAAACGTGAGCATTCGAGATTTCAAAGACCACAACCACATGAAACCAAAAAAACAATCTTTGGACGAGGTACTGCGTTGCCCCCGTTGCGTCTCTTGTAGCCCGTTGCAGTGGCCATTCGTGCAGAGTTTGCAATGCTAGGAAGAAGAAATAACAGAGTGTGTTACTTGTCAACACCTGGTTTCTGAAAAGCAATATGTAGTGTATATATTTTTTTAATTCGTGGAAATGTCCAAATGCATTTGTATAGATACGGGGTTAGTCTTAAAATCTCTGATGTGTTTGTGATCTGACATGGTCATGCTGTTACCCAGTATCAGAATGATGCATGAAGAGAGGATCTTCCATATGCTGAGAAACTGGCCCTACCTCCCACCTGCTGCGATTTGCGGCGACCATTTGACATCAAGGTGGTATCATCAAGGAACATTTCACCAATAACATCGATTGCTGATTTCAATGCTTAAATACGAACACACCATAAAATTTGAATCTTGGCATCAGATGGGTGAAAGAATGGTTTCCTGACTGCAATAGAAATAGAACCCAAATTTGATGATTGTTAAAGCCAAAGAACATCATAAATTGGCAGCACTTGCAAATTCCAACCTCAACATTAGACATCTCAAGCGCATAGTTGCGAAACACCTGTGTTTGGCCTTGCACCTGACACGCAAACTAGTGTATCATTGCAGATGCTTCCAGAGCGTCCCGAAGGCCGCTTACTTTTTTGAAATCTTCGCCGCTCAAATCTAAGTTGCAACAAGAGCCAAGATGCAAAGACAAAACTCTGCATGTGAAAACGGCCTTCGACCGCTATGCAGACAACTGGGATGAAGTAGAACAATGATAGCAACCTACTTCTTTGAAAATTTACCGCGGACAGTCTTGGGACCACATTCCTTCTTTTTCAACTTGTCACCGATGCAATCTTGGTGGTACTCCATGGTGAGCTCGATCCCTTCGATGCTCACCCACTTGATTTTGGGACCGCCCAAATTTGTACGGCCCATCTGCGCACCCGCCTCTCGGAGCAGCACGCCCCAACGACATCGCAAGCTCTTGTTCACCAAAGTCAGCTTCAGCCCTCCGGCAATGGAGTAGAAACGGACAAAGCAGCTCGTGTCCCCGTCAGGCACCACCTCCACGGTAAGGGTGATTGCTGCCTCATTCACAGGCTTTGCAATGCACCGAACGCCCGCACCCGCGTCCCGGTTGAGACGGCAAAGCGTAATTCCCAATTGGCATTGTCCAACCAAATGGAATTTGAAGCTGATCATTGGGTTCAGTGTCATGAAGAATGCGAGTCCCACACGAGGATCCATCATTGCATTTTGACACCGTTCACTTGCGACGGGTCCCAACTTCGACCACCCCGACGACGAAGAAAAAAGTCGGAGAGTCTCTTCTGGGTCATGGCATTCGCTGCTGACGAATTTGTATTGCCATGTCTCTGAAGCCATTGCTCGCGGGGGGGTGGCTGCAACGAAGGTACTAAAGGAAAAGCCTTGAAAAAAATTAGAGCACCGAGCCAACGCAAATTCAAGAGGATCATGGAAGAACGATCGGTCACGGCAGCAAACGCACAACAGTTCTAAGTTCACTTTTGGTCCCATTGTGAAAATGCATCTGCACTGTTTTGCTTGAATTGCAAGCAATTAAAGTTCGAATTGACAACAAAACAAGCGTGGCTCGTTCAATGAAACTGATCTACTGCATTTTAATTTTTTTGGGCTACACAAATTTGACCCCTCGTCTCCTCAGTTCCATTCTCACAGTGGCTGCCAATCTTCTTGCCGATCGCAGGTTCTTAGTGGCGCAAAAGGTATTCTATAGAGAGATGTGCGGAAAAATGACATCGAAAGAGGTCAAAACATATAAGACAACCTTGGGACACAAGAGGAGCAAAACCTGCAAATATCTATAAAAAATGTATATGATATAAATCATGCATGTGATATAAATAATGACTACATATATGAATAACTAGAACAATATGCATACAGGTGTCACTATTGGCCAGGTAGGAGTAGTGTTTTTGCAGCCGGTGCATCGGGCACCTTTGGAGAATAAGCTGTTGCTTTTTCACGGGGCAGACCTCAACGACGATTTTCTGGTGTTGATCATCCTTGGCCTGCACTTGGCGCCGGCATGGCGGATTTTTAGGCACTACAATATCACCTTTCATGTTTAGACCTTCGTGTGCCCTGGAGCCTCACGCCTTCACACACCCCGTTGGTTCGCGCACAACCTGAAGGGAAGAATCAAGGAAATCGGACAAAAAAAATGAAGGAAGATAAAACCACAGAACATAAAAAATGAAGGAAGATATACATCTAAAAAAGGTGAACTCATGGGACCGCAATGTCGTTTCGTCAGGGCTGCCGTTTTTTTGGGAGCGAAAGCTATTACTTATACCAAAAGGGCATCCGTTTTGGGACCGCAAATTCTTGCGAAAAGGGTATCTGTTTTGGTACCGAAATGAACAACTGGATGGATAACTAGATAGAGAACTGGATGAATAACTGGATGGATAAATGGATGGATAACTGGGTGAATATCTTGATGGATAACTGGATGGATAACTGGATGAATAACTGGATGGATCACTGGATGGAGAACTGGAAGGACAAATGGATGGATAAGACAGCACAAGCAAAACAACATGGAACATGAGCGTCACGGTGCAGCTTCGAAACTGAGCGTCCCGAAGGCCGCTTCTTTTTTCCCATGGCCAAGGCGGCGCACAGATCTGGAATGCCGCAAGGGCCGAGACTAAGAGCATGGCTGACTGCTCCTCAAAACAATATTATGTTGATGTTATCAGTTGGTGAAATGTTAGAACAATGATTTTGGTTGATATGGAATCTGAGACTGCAGCCATGCACAAAACCCAAATAATTTGAACCTTTGATCCTGCATCGAAAAAACGCAGAGATCTATGATACGATCGAATCACAGTTGGATCCTTGTTTGGCCAACTCACTTTGCCTTGGGGCCGGACTTGTTGATGAGCTTCATCATCCGGTCCGCGCTGGAAAACACTTGCTTGAATCCTTTGACCTTTGAGGACAAGGACTTTGAATCAAAAGGAAGATCAGGAAGGCGCTCTTAACCAGTGGGGGTCTTCAAACCATCTTGACATTGTCCAATCAAAGCTCCGAGGTCAAATGACACTTCTTTCAAGTCAGCAGCCAACTGAGCAGGAAGAATGGCGGAGTTGGCCTGATGCTGCATCAGAACAGCCAACAATGGGTTCAAAGCATCGAGACCCTTCTTAGCCAACTTGCCAACCTGGGTATTGTGTCGACGAAGCTCTCCAGCCATCTGACGCTGCTTCTTTGGGTCAGGGAGCGCAGCATCCGGTGCCTCCTCCAGCTCCTCAGCGGGTCGCTTCTTGGCAGGCGACTTCGGATCCAACCAAGTGATTTCAAGAAGATCCTTGTCGTCATCATCCACTGGAGCAACTGTGGCAGAGGAAGCACCAGCTGAAACTTCTTGGCCTTTCCTCTTGCGCACCTGTGCCTCAAAGGTTGTGATCATCTCTTCGATCTTCTCTCGAACATGCTCCTTTGAAACAGTCTTCAATGGAACTGCAAACGTCTCTCCTAAAATTGGGTGCGTCTCCATGATGCCCTTGCGCACTTTCTCCTGATCGAAACCACGAGCCACCCACACAGAGAGTGGCAAGTACTCCGATGTGAAGTTTGCCTTCGCAATTTCAATCTGTCTCTCTTGCAAGGTGATTGTCAAGCATGCCCTGATGGATCCATAATCAAGTCGTCCTTGTTTTTGGATGATGTTTTGGCACTGCTTCCAAAAACCGACTTGCTGTTCCGGACTCAATCCACTGAAAGCTGGGAGAGGCCATTTTCCGAGGTTCCTGCTGAGCATTGTGGTCGCAGAATTGCAACCTTTGCAAACCGCATTGACACGGCCTTCAGCTTTGCTCTTGTTGACGAGGTTCTCAAGAGTGCAAGGCATAAGGCACTTTCTGCAAGTTGGGGCCTTCAGAGTCTGGTCCACAGTGTGCCAGATAGGGTCAGCTGCAATGGCAGGCGCAATTGGATCAGGAACAGCTGAAGTTGCTTCTGACAAACTTTCATCGGCCATGAACTGCGCCAGAGCAGCCTCAGCACTTGATGCAGCATCCATGTCCACTGGCACAACGGCTTCCGCAGTTTCTGGTGTAACGTTTTCTTCTTTCTTCTGATCATCCGACTTGCCATCCTGTTGCTTCTGGTCATCGTTCTTTTCATCTTTGATCTCAGCATTTTCACCGGATGGCTTTGGATCTTGTGGATCTTTTGCCAAGTCCTGTTCCTGGAGCTGCTTGGGCAGTTCGGAAGAACCATCCGCCATGCTAAGCTACAGGTGCGCAAAGTAGGAAATTCTCTATCCGTAGATTTTCCTCAAAGCCAAAGTTCTAGCAACATTCTTTACATATCTGCTGTTTTTGTACTTTTTACAATTTTTTACCACTTTAACATTCATGAACGAAAATTCGACGTATCAGGACGTATCAGGATGTATCAGGATGTATCGGCCTAGTTTTTTTAACCAAAAATCTCACCCGATACATCCTGATACATTGAGATACGTCCCGATACATCCTGATACGTGCGAAAATTCGACGTATCAGGACGTATCAGGATGTATCAGGATGTATCGGGATGTATCGGCCTAGTTTTTTTAACCAAAAATCTCACCCGATACATCCTGATACATTGAGATACGTCCCGATACATCCTGATACGTGGTGTTTTTTGTTTTTTTGGGGTTTTCTATCCATATTATTTGCTTATTTTTTTTGACCAAAAATCATACCCGATACATCCTGATACATTGGGATACGTCCCGATACATCCTGATACGTAGTGTTTTTTGTCTTTGTTTGCGTTTTCTTTCCATATTTCATGAATTCATTTTCTGATAAGAATGTGTTTCAAATATCGATAAATACTTACATATGTAAATAAATTTCTATATATATATATATGTGTGTATTTCTATTTGCACGGAACATGTTTGTTTTCTCAGCACCCTGCAAGCACATGAGAACAGCAATCTAGGAACATCCAACGCCCATTTCAAATGTATCTGTATACATAATGTAAGTCTTTCAGCATCTGATATGGACATAGCAGCTGCAAGTACACATTTGAGCGTCCCGAAGGCCGCTTTTGTTTTCCAATGGCAATTTAATTAACAGGGCATAGCGTCACTGGAATGCATCTGCAAGTGACACGCTCAATTAGCAAACAATGCACTTACGTTCAATTCTTTGGTTTGATGTGACACATATTTTAACTTCTGTGCAAAATGTTTCAGTCACCCAAGGCGTGCATAGCAGAGTCTAGGTCACTGAGCAATTTCTCTAAATCACAGCGCACGTCTTCATACTCATGCCAAAACAAGAAGCAGCGCAGCTTTGCTGCAACCTGGGGCAACTCAAAGCGAAGGAGTCTTGCTCGAGGATGCCCACGGATTCGATCTAATGAAGTAGAGCCCAGGGTGGGAACCAGGCTGGCAAATGTCATGTCCTCGAAATCTGAAAGAGGAACGTTGCACTTCAGAGCCATTGATGCTCTTGCGCAGCTGACGATGAAAGGTTTCCAGGTATCGAAGTGGAGGTGTGCAGGGTCAAGGGCCTCTAAAAGAGAGCGACCTGCTTCTCTCATGAGTTCACATTCTTCATCATCAACTCGGGGATCATCAAACAGTAGCTGCATCATTGGACTTGCCATCACGTAGCCGAATCCAAAGGGAACGCACCGTGACTTGAACCACTGATGAAATCATTTGATAGCGTTGTGCGTGGTTTGCTTGGAAAACATTGGCATGGAGGATGTGAACCACATATTCCCATATGATGCTAAATTGACAAAGTAACATGATACTGCTTTACATGGTACACAATCTTTCAACCCATAAGCACCATGCGCCAAATATGGGATATGAGTTTTAATATCAACTAAACATATGATATAACTACAAAACGGACCCAGTTCTCGGTTCCCAACAAGGTACCCAGAAACATTTTTTTCTTCTTGGCGTCAGCAAGAAACAATGATTCTCTGGGATTTCGACCACCAAAAGAAGGGCCACAACAGCTGTTCGGCATGGGTGGCCAAATTCACAAGAGACCTCGACACAGAGGGTTGCCATTGACTCAAATGCCAGGGGTCCAGGTCCGCAGAAACTGAATCAGAGCGAACCAGAAGCTCTAACATAAGAAAACGTTGAGAGGAGCCCGACCATTCTGCTGCCACACAACAGATGACCCTGCCCGCTTTGCGCACATCATGCGTGAAAAGACAAATGTCGTCCTTGTGAAATGTCTGCTCGTTAAATCGCATGGACCTGCTTAGCCACGCAGTCTGACAACCAAGTTGATTTGCTAAGTCCTGATCATGAGCATAAGGCGTGCATGATGGATCCTGGTCCATGTCGGAGAGTTGCTCTTCTTGTGTCATGAGCAGTTTTCCCAGCATAGAAGATTCGAAGCTGTCATTCATAGGAAAGTTTTGGGCAGTGTTCTTGTAGATACGATGTTTTCTTTCTAATGTCCAACAGTCAAGAACCGCTTCTTGGATATCCATGGATTCTGCGCAATGAAAATTAAAATGGTGCTTTGGACGAACCAAGGAGCGACCATACACTGATTGAAACAACACCAGGTGTTCAGAGAACAATGGGAACATGCGTGCACTGGGCGCGATAATGCCTTTGCACTTGCCACTTTTCAATCGGAAATACCATCTGCACACCCAGCACAGTTTGGTTAGACAGGCAATATGCCGCTTCAGTGACACCACTGAATCTAACAGATTGGTAGCAAATGTCTCAAGCAAGAATAAAGCTAGCACTGCATAGCCTGCATCACCACCATATGTTGATTTATCCAAATACTTCGCGTCAAAAACCTTGTTCAATTTGTACTCTCCAATGCTCTGTTTCAATGTGAAGCCACCTTCCTTGCAAAACTGTTGCAAATCTTCAGTGGTCAAGTTTGTCTCGGCACAAACGCGTTTCCAAAATAAACAGATTTCATCACAAACAATACCGTTGCTGAAGAGAGTGTGTAAAAAATCGTAGTGGCATTTGCTCGGTGGAAGCACATCACGCAGCAGTGGATCAGCAAGCAGTCCCTTAGGGGAATGCAGAAAACCACAGATTTGTTCTTGTCTTTTTAGTTCCGAAGCAGTGCCTGACTCGTACGTTTCCTGCAGCTGTCTTTGTACATCAAAAATTTGCTGGTCAGTGAATTGCAAAAAGTTCTGGTACGTTGCGCAAGTGACGTCAATGATGCACTCATCCCCGTGAATATCCCATGTTCCACCATGAAATTTGGATATTACGTTGTAGCATTTTGCACAAGGCTTCATGCCTGATGCGCCTTTTGATTGTAGCACACTGCGCAAGGCGGCCTCGTCTGCCACAAAGGCATGCAAGGCAAAACGCACAAGATAGTGCGCGCCATCAATTTCCAAAGAGAAACCTGCTTTGTTCAAAATGCCGTAGCTTGAGTTGACCCAATGGTTAAGCACCTTCGCAAAAATTGCGCTCATGCCTCCTTCTACCAAAGTGGCCTTTTCATGAGTGATCAGGCCCGCAACAAGCCAAAACAGTTCCATTGATAACTTCTTCTTGAATTCCAAAGCGGTCACATAGATCATGTTGCTTTTCCTGCAATGTTGAAATGTTTTTTAAACATATTTTACTCAGTTGCATGTAGACTGATTGAACTAGACTGACATGACATTCCCTGCAAGACTTACCCTAAAATATTAAAGCTAGTCCAAGCATCTTAGATGCAATAGGGTTCAAAGGGTTCCCACTAACAGTTTCGTCACAGTAGAGAACCATCTGCAAAGGATTCGTTGTACTCTGGATCGCCTCCAGCATTGTCTTGGAAAAAGCAGGTGATCGACGGCAATAATTTTGGAGGAGGCTTTGCAACTTTGTTAACCAGACCTTCTGCTCATCGCAAGAAATACATTCTAAATATTCAGACCGATATTTCTTGGACACAGTCGCACAAGCGTTCTGCACATATTTCACTTTTTTCTTCTTGTCAGAAATTTCCGGGAAATGCCCCAATGTATGTGCCACTTCTGCTGCTTGCGTCACAGAGCAGTTTGGCAAAGCAGCCAGTCGCAGCGCTTGTCCATCCGTCAACCTACTGCATTCCTTGGTATCACCTTTACGCTTCGACATGGCATGTGAAACCTTCCAGTCTGCGAAACTAAGCAGTTGACTCTCATGACTCATGAGTGACTTCCTAATCTGCATTGACTGTCACCGCATTGTTCCTGCCTTGATTTTGTGTAGCAAACACTATGCAGCACATCTGGATCTGATCCTGTTTTGCACTGAGCGGTATACAGAATCACTGAGAATGTAACAATATCCCACATGGTCCAACAACAAGAACATACCAAGGACATACTTACATATTTTGCGTCGGCATGTTGTTGAAAGATTTGCGAACATTGATTTGATACAAAACAGTAATCAATATTAAGTGATGAAATTACACGATATCGGTGGAAATCCGTTTTGAAAAAACACTGCCTTGATCACCTCAAGCAGAGCGTCCCGAAGGCCGCTTTTTTTTGTTGCTCCGTGCCAGAAAGCGCTGGTAATGATCCTAAAGACAAGTCATGGCCATTCGCCACGGTAACGAAAACATGATGGAGTGCAACCCGGCTGCCATCGGCACTTGGAGCAGCCGTGCGGGTACCTCTTTAAGGCATCCGGAGGCTTGCTGTCTTTGGCTCTTTCATGGGCTTTCGATGATTTCATCACAGCTTTGCCGCTCTTCATTGCATTGCCCTTGGCGGCTGCTGCCGGACGTTTCAGCCCAGAGCCAGACGCAGAGGGTCTCTTCATGCAGGCAGCTGCCTTTCCATCAACCTTTGCCCGCAGCCCGTTCATCACATTCTCGAACGCACTGGGATCCTGCAAAAACTGGAATGCACAAATGTCAACAACTGTTCGGGCTCCAACATGATCAATTTTTTCATGATATACACAAACAATCCAATATAAACAGACGAGTGATGATACTGGATAGAATATATTATTTGTTGCTCTCTTTCTCTCTCTCTCTCTTTTTCTTTGTGTCTCACATCTATATTTATTGATTAAACACATATGCATATAATATATCACACTGTGAATATAATATATCACACTGTGAATATCTCAATCAATGTTTGTCAACTTGTGAAACAAACAGTGCGCAATAATGTTTGTATACGCAATGCTGCGTTGATGTTGCTTGCACAGTAGAAAATATGCAACTCATTTCAGTTATTTCGACAATGATGCCCAATCCGTCCTTGCCACCGACTTTCACGGTCGCTTCCTGATTGGTCGCCGCTTGGGATGCGGCCTGAAAATCCTCAGCTAGCGCTGCAGCCTGACTTGGCTGAGGAGCTTGGGCTAGCAATGCTGCAGCCTCCACTGGCGCAGCAGCCTGACTTGGCTGAGGAACTTGGGCTGATGCTGCAGGCTGGGCTGGTGCAGCAGCCTGACTTGGCTGAGGAACTTGGCCTGACGCTGCAGGCTGGGCTGGCACTGTAGCCTGAAGTGGTGCTGCAACCTGAGGTGCATCCAGCAGCGCAAGTTGACCAACGGCAGCGCTACCAGCAGGACAGGACTTCTTCGAAAACGAGCCACGTCTCTGCAGAACATCCATGTTGATCTGAAGATTCGGCAGTGCAGGCTGTTGGGCTGCCTGCGCCTGTCGAAACACATTTGCCATGTATGCGTGGCTGACACCCATGTCGACCGTTGGAAAACTGACAGAGGCAGGCATTCTCTCACGAATGGTGGAATGGATGTAGTTGAGCTTCGCCACATCCACTTGGCATTGCGCCGGCTGTTCATCTTGGAAAGCCTCATTGAAGAAACTTCGAGGCATCTGCATGGGGTCATGGGGCAATTCAACGATGAAGGGCTGACCTGCAAGAGGAAGCGCCGCCAACTCCTTTTTGAGCTGCGCCTTCACGAGCTCAAACATGTGGTGGAGTTGCTGCTGGTCCATCGCTTCAGCAACGCGATACAGCAGCAAAGCAGTCACCTTGCTGATGGTCTTCTCACCAGGCAACCTCAAACCTAGCTTGCCCAAGTGACGAGCCAACGGTAACAAGGCATTCTGAAGCGGATTGTCCCCAAGCACAAGGAGCCACAACGAATTGGTCAGGTAGCAAGGGAAGTTCTGGTAGTTCTGATTCGGCCTTCTCAAGGGCTTCGCAGATTCGGCCGTCACCACGACTTTCTGGCTGACATCCAGCTGCAGCTGGCTCAACTGCTCAGGCAGGAAAGGAACATCTGTCAAGTAGCTCACCACTTCCGACATTGTCTCCATGGACATACGAGGCCACTGCTGGATCTTCAGCCTGCAGTTCTCATACTGCTCATCTCGCAACGTCGGGAAGTTCACATGGTTGGCCATGGCGAGCAAGAAGCGCTGCACAGCTGACAGGAACTTAACCTGCTCAGACATGATGCGTCACCACTACCAGGCAGAACTTACAAGGACCAAAACTGCACAACCAGAATTGCGCAAATGGAAAGACTGAGAACTTGCTTCTCTGCACAGTGTGCACAGATGCAACATTCACACCGCAAAAAGCAAGAGGACAAAACAGAGCGTCCCGTGGGCCGCTTCAACACGAACCCAAAACTCCCACACATACACACTCCAAAGCACGAAAGACAATGGCAATGAAACATCCGATTTTGCAGGTAGAAAATCACAGAAAACCAGAAAGAAAAAAAACAACAGAAAATCAGAGAGAAAAACAACAGAAAATAAGTAGAAATAAGTAGAAAATAAGTAAAAATAAGTAGCAAATAAGTAAAAAATAAGTAGAAACAAGTAAAAAATAAGTAGAAATAAGTAGAAAATAAGTAGGTCGTTTTAGCCTTAACATAAGTAGCTTAAGTAGCTAAGTTACTTCTAAGTTCAACAGGTAGGAGCCTTGAACTTATCATACTTATAAGTTAGGAGGCCCTACTTAAACAACTTATCGAACTACAAGTGCAACTTAAGGAACTACAAGTGCAACTTCATGTTACTTAAAATAGCTCAGCTAGCCTCAAGTACAAGAAGTCACAAAGCAATATCAAAAAGGCAGCAATTCCGCGAGACTTCCTCAATGTTTGAACTTGACAGCGTCAGAAACGAAGCAATTCTGGGAGACTTCCTTCAAAAATGGAAAGTTGTGTGCAGCGCTGACGGCCTCGTACCAATGCGTTTTGCAATTTTTCAAATCCATTTGTCTAAACTACTGCGCCTGCCACGAAAAAATGATGCCAGGTCATACGAAGTGCTGCACTTGTCACGCACAATCATCTCAGCAAACCTGAAGATCTGATGCTCCAAAATGCAACCCCTCTCAGGAAATCAGCGCCCGGACCTCCTAACAGCTTTGATGAACATGTCTCTTGTACTGCGCCTGCCACGGAAAATGCATCTTTGCAGATCCTCTTCACATGTCCCACGCCTGCCATCGTTTTTTGGAAATGCTACAAAACCCTCACATTTTGCTCACTTTTGACAAGGTCCACAATCCCTTGCGCCTGCCACGCCAAACGACATCTGAACGTCCAAAAAAGTGGTCCGAACCCCTTGTTTTTCACATTTTAACTTCGAAATATGCTTCATGCCACAATGGTGTGTACTTTTTCAAAAGCCCAACTTTAAAAGTGCTCCGAAGCTTGTGTTTCATACATTTTGATCTCGAAATGTGTTTCGCGCCACAACGGCGTGCACTTTTTCAATAGCTCAACTTCCAAAAGTGGTCCGAACCTGGTGTTCTTTGTACATTTTGACTTCGAAATGTGCTTCGCGCCACAACGGCGCACACTTTTTCGACATCTCAACTCCCAAAAGTGGTCCGGAGCTGGTGTTTTTAACATTTTGACTACGAAATGTGCTTCG
>Ga0126342_10015228_pt1 | contig 13495 bp, 12 predicted proteins | sample Cyp1metagenome_FD_92528 | JGI IMG/M metagenome (GOLD analysis project Ga0126342, IMG submission 92528) | Coral microbial communities from Lord Howe Island, Old Settlement Bay, Australia - Cyphastrea 1 metagenome | ecosystem: Host-associated > Invertebrates > Cnidaria > Coral ...
ACAATGATTAACCACTATCAACCATTATATACCATCTGGTTATTTGTTACATAGCCATGGAAAGATCCACCATTTTTAATGACGGTAAACCATCTATTTCTATGGGTCATTTCCCATGGCTATGTAACAAATAACCAGAGGGTATAATGGTTATAATGGTTATAATGGTTATGATTTATAACTGGTTATTTCTATGGGATTATACATACTATAAATGGGGTTATAAGATGTTATAAGTACTTATAACTGTAAATGTAAGGATTACAATAATGATATATGAGGATATTATGAATATTATGGATACTATGGATACTATGGATATTATGGATATTATGGATAATGATACAATTTCTGATTATGGATATTATGGTGGATTCACAGCAAGAGAAGGAAAAATGGTGGATCACTTCCAAGACCCATAATATCCATAATCAGAACAAATAGGTGTATATGGATGGATTTAGAGTTGTTGAATGCAAGCTAGATCTAGGTTCCCCCGATAGATATAGCAGCAATTTTGGATGAGATAAGTTGGCTAAGTGTAGGGTTTTTTGGGGATATAACTATAGTGAATGGGAGTTACAAAGCAACTTAGAACTACAGGGCTCCATCTTGCGGGAATCTGAGACGACCTTGAGATGAGCAGTGCCAAAACCTATTGGATCATGGGGATGCCCAGTAATATCAAGAGGCTAATACCCAGCGAAAAAGTACCCTTCTGTAAACTAACGATGTGGAACACCCATCATTTGTAGATCATTTTCCTAGGGAAACCATGGGTTTTCCACATCTGTTTGTAAGTTTATCCTCTACAAATCAACCAACAGAGGGCTTAGGCGGCACGACCAAGGCTCTGATTAAAAACCGTCCAAGGTTCTGATTTGACTGCTGAACAGCTTCTAGAGGAGACACGTCCTTGCCGTTGATCTGCACACATCTGCCTGCGGGAACCGTTGGCATGGCCGTGCTGCAATGTGGGAGACCCAAAAGATGTATAGTTGCTGCTTTGCTGTGGGAACATCTATTCAAAAAATGTATAGAATATACAATCTGCATTAAATTAAGTGTATACAATTAATATCAATTAATCATAATTAAAGAAAACATATAATGACTATGATCGAAACGATCCATCCGAAACGGTGCCGTCCGTGCCTGCAACGAACTTCATGGTGATCTCTTCCTGCTGGTCAGGGGCATCCTTGGGCCATACGCCCATCACAGGATTCACGATGGTGATGGGAGTCTGCATCGACCTCGCTTGCAGGGCACACAAAGGACGTGACTAAATCAACTATCAATGGGCCATTTTCAATAGCTATTTTGACATAACCAGAGGGTAATCCCAATTAATTGGACACATTTGGAGGATTTGTCTGGGTTTGTCTGATTTTTTTGGATAACCCTTCAATCCATGGACATTCCTATCTCCTATCAAGATGCTGCCATTTGGAGAGTATATGCCGCATTTTGAGCCAAACCCAATAAACCAAGAGTGGATATATAGTTAGTTGTAGATCCCATTCTATCCCCATTGATACCCCATGAAATCCCCCATGTTTCATGGTTCAATACCAGTGGTACCATTCCATACGGATCCAGTTGTACCTGAAGTACAGTAGATCCATAGAGTTAATCATTCAGTTACCCTCTGGTAAACGTTTACATAGCTATGGAAAATCACCATGTTTAATGGGACAATCGACTATAAATGGGCCATTTTCAATAGCTGTTTTGACATAACCAGAGGGTAATATTTTCAATTACTTCAACTATCCATAGATTCACTGGATCATAGCATGGTGACCCTGGGGGGTGTGAAAAATATGAATGGAATTGAATGGAGGGTGGCCAGGTTTTTTTTTCCTCCTCAGAGCCTCAGCTTCCACCTGTCAGATAGATCACCAACCCCAAAATCATCAGATTTTGGGTCGCCTTGGTGACCACTGGTGACCTATCTCAGAGGTAACTGGTAGGGTCCCTTGGGTCCCATGACAAGTAGTTGGAAAACTCCAAGAAGAGTTCCTTGGCTCCACATTTCACAGGGAACACAAATAACCCTAGTTCATCACAGTTTCCTCCATTCACCACTATAGTGAATCATCACTGAATTATCCATAAAAAAAAAAACATGAATTATATCAATTCATCATCCGTTGGAGTCATCATCTAGATGAATGTTTAGGGATTACACCAATTCTACCGTAACTATCTCCTTTTTTTAAAGCTCACTGTGGCCCAGCAAGGGATCTCTCTTGCCCAGCAACTCGAGGTCCTCGGCTTCGTTGCTCAGACCACCTGGGATGGCTGGGCGACTGCTGATGGACCTGGATTTCTAATCGAAAAATCATGGACTTCGTCAGTTGGGATGATGACATTCCCAACTGAATGGGAACTGAATGGAAAGTCATAAAATTCATGTTCCAAAGCACCAACCAGATATAGATTGGAATTTCCACTAAGAAACATGCGACATTTCCATCGACTTCACAAATCACCCATGTTGATATATCTTCAACAATCATAGATACGATCGAAGCAGCAAAATCAAGAAGTTCCCTAAGAAAGATGGAGATGTGCCACCAACAAGGTGGTACTCCTCATTTGCTGAGCTTATATGTATAGGTCAGTTAACGATCTGATTTACGGTGGATACATTAATGTTTTTACTGTTTTAAGTATGGGTCCGGAATTGTTTTGGGAATTATGAGAATTACAGTATGTTTCCCGGTTTTTTTTTGGGGGGGGGGATTTGCTTTTCCGCCCGTTTTCATTGCTATTTTCAGCATTTTGGAGCTGGAAGCTTCCTATTTCAACTGTATCTGCAACATTTTGGAGTTCGAACCTCTCATTTTCCATTGTATTTGCAACATATTTTGCTGCTCAAATTTTTCATGTTGCAAGGTTTTTTCAACCAGGGTTCATTTAGGTTTAGGGGTGGTTTACGGTTGTTTTAGGGTTGATTCAAGATTGGTTTAGGTTCGAGATGCAAAAAAACAGAAAAGTGGGGAAAAGCAGAAAAGCAAAAAGCAGAAACGCAGAAAAGCAAAGAAGCGGGGAAACACAAATCAAATAAAAACACCCAAAACGGAAAAAAAAACAAGCACATAATTCAAACACATGTAGCAATCTCAAAGTTATTTATTCACACATATCCCCAAGCAAGGCAACAATGTGGGTAAAACAATTTCATAAACCATCCCCCAGTCACCATGCCATAATAAATAGCTGGTATGGTTTCCATTCCCAGACATGAGTGGTTTATGGCATTGTTTTACCCACATTACTTAGTAAACAACAAAACAAAACTTTACTTGAAATAGCTGACTGCTAACATAACTATGGAAAATGACCCATTTAGTTCGTTGATTTACCCATTAGAAGTGCTGATTTTCAATAACTATGTAGAAAATTACCAGAGGGGAATCCGATATCCCATATATCCATATATTGACAATATATTCACCATATTAAATTACCAGAGGGTAGTAGACAACAACCATTTATGAATTATTACTATTGACCATATATTAACCATATATTAACCATATATTAACCACATATTGACATATATTAACCATATTTTAACCATATACTGTATTAACTATATATTAACCATATATATAATATTATATAACCATTACCATCTAGATCCATCTAGTTATTTAACATAGCCATGGAAAGATCCACCATTCTTAAGAACGGTAAACCATCTATTTCGATTAGGGCCATGGCTTAACCATGGCTAGCCCTGTTAGTCATAACCAGATGGTCATAACAACCACAACGGTCCGAAGCTTTGAGACGAAGTCCGAGGAGCAAATGTTTGCATCCGTAGAGTATCTCTTGGACGCCTGGCTCACAATCTGGTGGCCGATACCATGCCTCGACGACTCGGCTCCAATGAAAAAGCGGCGCAACAAACATACAAGGTGGTACCCCATGGTTACCCTCTGGTAAACTAACATAGCTATGGGAATCACCATTTTAAATGGGAAAATCCACTATAAATGGACATTTTCAATAGCTACGTTAAATTACCAGAGGGTAGCTCAGATCGTTTACAAGTATACGTTGATGATTGGATTTATTGGTAGATTTGTATAGGTATAGTTACACTAACATCTGCATGCTTGGGGTAAAGCACCATTCAACCACGTGCGAGTAGTACCCTCTGGTAAACAAACATATTAGCTATTGAAAATGGCCATAGAAATAGTGGATTTACCCATTAAAAATGGTGGATATTTCCATGGTTTGTTGTAAACGTTTACCAGAGGGTATATATACTCCAGTTTCTGACCAGAAAATTTGCAAATCCAGCAAGACGATCTCTCTTTCAAGACGCGGAAGGCTTCTCTGAAAATTCGGGAAACAACCCCAAAATCCACTGACATGTTTCACGTTGAAAACCGCCATGAATAGGTGGTCAAACTGGGATAGTTCATGAAATTGTGCTCACTACTTGTTCAAAACATTGCCACAAATTAGTGAAAAAATCATGCTCAGAGAAGCCGGAGAAGCCTGTCGTTTGTTGTCCTTGACCCAAACATGGGATGCTTTATCCATGATGAAAATAAACAAGAATTTGGAATTATTAGTCTACCAAATACTATTGTTTGGTAATTTACCCGGCCATTCTATATATTCTATTTACCCATACCAACCGTTGCCTTGGAATGGCCGTAGCCGCCGTTGTCACTGGCCAAATAGACAGGTCTAAAATGTTGAAATAACCAATCACCAACGACCAACTGTGGGGCCATGGGCATCCACCAGTCCCGTCATCTCCCAAGCAGTCTGGTGGTAATTGCATGCCAAAGATGCAAAAATGAAGCTAGCATGAGTGAAATTATCAAACCAGGAGTCATGTTGAGATTGCAGTCCTGTATCTGTTCACCGTATTAGGTTGACATTTCTGTATTGTGCCGCTTCTACCGTACCTACCCAGGATAAATATATATATATATACGAATCATGACAAATGGATAAAACACACATGTAAAAGGAAATCACATGCATGTGGTCCCCACCCCAAAAAACAAATACGATCAAGAACAATAACTGATACATGTTTTTACTCTACCCACAGCATGTCTTTGCATAAACTCCCAACGCTGGTTTTCCTTGATCGATCCGACAAACCACTCACCACTTAACCCCACATCCAAATATGGCTGAACATCAAATGCAAGACAATGCAACATATGAGACAAACATCCCAAATATGGTTGAGTGTGGTTTGTTTGTAGTTCAACAACATGTTGATCTCAACTGCTGACCGGCTTGTGGTATAACCATGGCCCATGATATCACATGTACCCCAAACAGTTGATGGTTCAACCCCACTCAAACCACCATTGCTGGTTAATATATCCAGTAAGGATTATTTTCATTTATGGGCTTCCAACAGCTAACAGCGAACATCACTTTTTTCTGACCTGCCATGAAATATTTTGTGGAAGCTTTCGGAAAGCTTCTCCCCGGCGGGAATGGTAACGCCAAGCAGCTTCTGCAAGAAACTCAGCATCTGCGTCCTCCCCGGGAACTCGTCCAGGAGCACAGGATCGCGCCAGGGAGCATAGACCTTGAAGGAGGGGTCCATGACATTGACCTCACCGAGGCACCGTCCGAGGCCAGTGATGTGATGCTTTTCTTGTGCCGAATATCACCAACATCACCAACATCTATCAAAATCAAAGATATCAGTGATATCATGGAAATAACATGGTTTAGTTATTTAGCTGTGATATGTTATAGTTGGAAAGAAATTCAGATGTTGAAGAATGACTTCAGTGGGGATGAGCTCGCAAAGAGACTGGTGAAACCATTTTGGGTTACTGGAACTACCGATCATGAGCAGTGGGCATACATGCCCTGTGGTTTCGGCCTTCCATAACACGGATATATGAATACCAACATTTGGGAGTAAAACAACAACATTTAAGAGGACAATTCCCTCTAAATTGAGGTCTTAATGAGAAAATCATGGTATACCGTGGCTTGTTTTCCATTACCACGTTTGATAACACCGGAGGGACCGATTTCAACAACTTTGTAGCATCTCCCTGAGTCCCTGTGGCCAGCATTTTTAGCCCATGAAGACTTCTATGCCATGATCCATGTATGTTAATGTTATGATCTTTATGTATGGGCTAATTGCAACAAGATGATCATGTTGTATTCTTATCTTACTTTGATCATATTGTGATCCTTGTGCATGTACGATCGTACATACAGTATCTATCAGTATATGATCGTAGTTTTCTGGTTTATTTCAAGTTGGCCAGACAAATTGATTCGGAAGATGTTTGTTTACTGTTCATAGAATTGTTAGCAAATATTTCAGGAGGGTAATTCTTATCCCAAACAACGCTCCAGCCGTGTGACGTACCGCTCAAATCGGACTTGGTCGTTTCCTCTGCCTGCAGAAGATCCATACGTTGGCAGCCCACGAGCCATGCAAATTTTGGAAACTACGATATGTCATGCCCATGGATGTCCGTGGAAAAAAAAAAACAATTAATTCTAGCAATTTTCGGGCGTTCTTTACAACCAACCAATTCTGGACTGGGCAACAAAACAAACGTATCCGTTTCCAAACAAATGCATTGAGGATTGACAGTTATTGCAGTAGTTCCAGACCTAAAATTGAGCGGTTTCCTGGTATTTGTTTTGGTTCCCATTTTCACCATCACATTCCCAATTGACAATAATGCAATACTGATATACTGGTATATACTGGTTGGTGGTTGACCTACCCCTCTGAAAAATATGAGTTCGTCAGTTGGGATGATGACATTCCCAATATATGGAAAAAAAACAAAAATGATCCAAACCACCAACCAGAATAAGTTGGTTGAACACTCGGGGTGCTGATATTTCAGGAGTTTCCCCCACATGGTCAAGGTCAATATCACAGGTTTTGGTCAAAATCATGCTGAATGCCACATTTTGGAATAGTGGCTACACCAACATCTTTCCACACTTGCAACTATGTCCAGAAATTTAAACATTGGGAACAGTTAAGGTTACAGTATTTTACACTATTGTCATATTTTTTATAGTATCTCCAAACTATACTCTGTGAAATCCCACTAAGTATTCTGTAATCCCACTATTGTGAAATCCCACTAATTACCCTCCGGTAAACTAATATAACTATAGAAAATCACCATTTTGAGTAGGTAAATCAACTATTTCTATGGTCATTTTCAATAGCTATGTTCATGTTTACCAAAGGGTACTTCTTCCATATTGTACAGATCTATCCTTTTGCTCTACAAAAAAAATGTGGCACCCATTCTCCATCCTACAAAATGGTCCATAAACCCATACATAAACCCATAAACCCTGTCCGAATTACCCACAATGTGAGGCCCCCAAGATACTTGTTGGTTTAGATTCGCCCCAGTAACTATAGTAATAAATACCATAAGCCATAGTTGTTGGAGTTGTGTTCACCAACTTAGCTATCGAGCGGGGGCCTCACATTGCAGCAAACACATCTCATCATCCCCATACTCCGTGCAGCGCTCCGCATGCTGCGCCTGTGGCACCATGGGACAGCACGGTGCAGCCGTGCTTCTTCATGGTCTCCAACAGACCCCTGGCAGTGACCTGCAGCGAAAACCGTGGGAATTCGTGGGAAAACATGCTGGATCTCATGGAGATTTTTGGTTGGATATGGGATATCAATTGTGTAATGCAATAAGTGGCACATTCATGGGATATAGTGGATAAAATTTGGTACTTGTATATATTATATAATATACAATATATGTATTGGAAAAACAAGGAAATTAAAAGAAAAAACGTTGGGTATTACATCTAGTATAACTAACGATATCTATATCATTCTATATCCACTTGTGAGTGTTCGTCCCCGTGGTCGATTGAAATCAACCAGTTTTTTTTCGGTTAATTCCCCTTTGATGTTTGATGGTCCAACGGTCCAACCCCATTCGAACCACTGCTGGCAAATACACCCATGATAGATGATTACCTGCATGTTCCGACGTTTTTCATGGTCGATCAATGTCGGTCATAGATGTTGCATACCCACATGAAAGTAGGTGTCCAGCACGTATTCGGCCGTGGTACAATGAAAATAAATGAAATAATTTGAAACATTGCTTTGCATTCTATGTCTCGTTTGCACTTGTAATTCCAAGCTGTCTCATGTTTTTAGGTGGGAACCTTCATCATTTTTGACATGGTTTCAAATGTGTGTGAAATCTACTTTGGCCACTGAGCTTTTTCTTTCGTCAAGTGCGTGTGCAAGTGCCAGAGAAGATCTTGAAGCGTGGCGTCAAGTATGTGTGCATATATATATATATATAATATTATATATATATATGAGCGTTAACATCCCACCCCACCCCATCCCAGAAGAAAGGATCTGACATGGCTTGCTTTCGCTGGCGGCCGTCTACCCGCCGCCTACCTAGTACTAGCTCAACATTAGGGTTTGTCTGAAAATCGGGTAACCCCAAATCTAATTGTCCATTAAAATTGCTGTTTGGGTGTGTATACTGCATTTCCCAGACACACCCGCATATAATATGTGTGCTTATTTAATCTTATTTATACCGTTCTATTCTCATTATATCTCCGTTCTATTCCCAATCAAATTCTATAATTAACCAGTTCATAATGAATCCCCATGTTGGATCAACATCAAAACTCCACAATTGCCGCTCCAGTGGCATATCGTCCGATGCCGGTGGACTGCCAGTAGCCCCCGTCGTACATCGCTTGAGCTGCCACCGCCTGGAGGGCAGGGAGCATCCGAGGCAGGCGGTCCCCACGAATCGGATCTGTGGTTGATGCTCCATATACAATGGGGATATTTCATATATATATATAACTATATATAGATATATGCACATATATATATATATATGTATATATATATATATATACATACATATATAACATTGTATAACTGGGAATAACATGGAATAACTGGGAGTATTCCATCTATTTACGAATAGTGGGATGCACCCCAAAGTAGGTTACGTCACGTAGTCACGTAGGTCGGTGGATGCATTGGCCGGGCCATCTCTCATTGGGATTCTTCAAATCATTGGATTGGTTTTGTTGGGAAAATCTTCACCGGAAACCCATGGATTTTTACCATCAAATATAGGTAAAATCTATAGGAAACCAATGGTTTTTAAGGGAAAATCTACAGGGAAAATCGTTGGTAAATTTTCCCATCATCCAATTCTATGATGAAAAAAAACAAAAGAATTCACTCCCTATGGATCCAGCCGTAGCTTCTGAAAGAAAGTACTTGATGATACTTGATGTATGATTTAGGGTGCGACTTGTACCTTCTCAGACAGTGGGCATGGATCCATAGAGACTCATTAAACCAGTGAATCTTGGAAGGTACTGGAAGGTATATCAAGTTTATTCCGCGTTAACGCCACATGGGTTTGTATAAAAAAATTGGTACTACTAAAATTGATGGTGTGTCATCATGTACCCCATAAAAAAAAAAAAATGTAATTTTTGGGCAGTTAAAAAAAAAAAAAAATTCAAAGTAACCGACACAAAATCACTATATATAGAATTATAAAATCATTGGATCTTGGAAGATTCCTGGAAGCTACCCTCTGGCAAACGTTTACATAGCTATGGAAAATCACCACTTTTTAATGGAAAATCAACTATTCCTATGGCCATTTTCAATAGCTACGTTAAATTACCAGAGGGTACATCACGTTTTTCCTCATCAAAACCTGGCCCTTTAGGGCTTCTCTTTTTTTGGGCCACGGCGCCTCGAAGGCTCCCTCTGCGATCTCCTTCTTGAGATCCACCACGATGGTTTCAACACCACAGGGAGCCATCCTCAGGACGTGACGTGTCCTGGGGATTATCATGACCCATCAAGGATTAACTGAAGCACAACGGGGCTCCTTAGCTGATTAGCTGCTTAGCTGGTATAAGTACGGTATAAGTATCTTCTTATGGCTCGCAAGGCCAACTGACAGGGAGGTATCCATCTTACATGTGATAGCCCGTCAAATGGTGGCGCTTCTTCGTGACACACTGTTCATCCACAAACCACCAATCAACAGAAACAAGGCCGAACCTGCCACAAAAAATAGACGACAGAGAGACGTGACCCACAAAGAGGTGGAACCCGGATGATACCCCACAGAAATCCGGACAATGGTTAGAACATGTTGTAAATATAGTCGGAAGCAACTAACAGAAATGAGCAAATGCCACCGTAAAAAACATGGGACAAAGGAGTTTCAGACAGCACATGATGAAATCCCTGCATTTTTTTTGTTCAGTCATGTTCAGTCACACATTGAGCAAGGACGCAGTTCAACCATTCAACAGCAAACAAATCGAAGACGCATACCAGGTGTCGCCCCCTGTTGGTCATAGTTGGTCTATTAACCGCAGTTCGTGCATATCTACCGGAACTCCAATTATTGTTCTTCTGAGTTCAACTTAGCCAACGACCTTGGGCATCAACTTGTAGAGACTGTTGGCACTTCAAAGTAACCAACTAATTAAGGGGTTTGTTACTCTCTAGTTCCTATCTAATTGGTGGTTTCAACCCCCCTGAAAAATATTAGTCAGATTGGACAATCATCCTTAATATTGGGAGAAAAAAAATGTTCCAAACCACCAACCAGCTATTCATTTCAAGTATTAACCAACGATAGATACATTCTCAATCAGAGCCCAGGTTAATTAGGCACAAGCAACTTTTTGATCACGTCATTCACGTCTTCTTCATCCTCATTCATCGTCGTCAAGATTGTTGTACAGCGTACTAGCGAGGCATGTGGATTGCATGGGATTATCTCCAGCTAGAATTCTATATGAATTCTGAATATCTTTAAATAGAGCGACCCATGCAATAAACAAATTCAAACATATTGCAATCACATTCATCCACATGAAGATCAATGAAATGAATTCTATAAATATTATACAGGTCAGGAAATTTAAGACCGTATCCAGATCCAGAAGCATTTGTCATTATGTTATACATTTTTTGAATATTATATGTGTTCATATGAAATCTCTTCAGGGACACTCTTCCCTTGTTCGAAAGCATTAGAAGACTGCTGCCTCTGGTCTGACAATTCAACGCAGCTATTACCCATAGCGTGTTATTGAAAAGGTAAACACTGTGCCCAGGATGGCTTCATACCGTGCATTCGTTCTTTTTGTTTGATGTGTTGTTTCAGCGTGTTTGTCAAATTGCGGAAGCTGTTGATCAGGACAAGTATCAGCTGGCACTGTTCACACGATATTTGTTACTATCATCCATTCTTCACCAACTACAGTAATTACACTTATCGCCACTTATTAGTTATAACTGGTTATAAATTGGATTATACATACTATAAATGGGGTTTTTGTACTTATAACTGCTATTTCGGGCACTGTAGCAAAACACATCATGAAAATAAACAACGTAGAAAAAACACACGTTTCAACTACAACAAATCAGCCTCCTGACTCCTGACTCCAGGCCACTGGCTGTCCGATGTCTGCAGTAAAGCATTTCACCTGCGGGAGGGTTTTTTTTAACCGATCCCAAAGGCCTGGACTTGTCGGCATCGGCTCGCCACCAATTTTAGAGATGAACACTTCCTGATGGCCATTTACCAGTTATAACTGGCTATAAATGGGATTATACATTCTATAAATGGGGTTATAAGTACTTATAACTGATAAATGGCCATAACTGTGTTGACCCATTCTGACCAAAAATCACACAATATCACACAATATCACAGCTTGAAATCTACCACAAAACCGAGGAATTCTGAAAAACGCCCTTTGGGGTGATATAGGATGTCGAGATCCATGGTTTGCCCAGGAGATCCATAGACAAACATCGATTGTCAGGAGCTAAACAATGCCAATTGTTCGAAAGGCATGTCTCAACGTAGGAAGATACCGTTTTTGATATCTAATTATCTAATGGTCTTTTCGCCTTCACAACTAATCTGTCAAATACACATTTTGAATGGACCAACATCATTTAATATCTTAGCACCAAGTACAATATGTATATGATAACAAACAAAATGTAGAAATGTATGAACCTGAAGCATCACTTTACCAGCCCAAAAATAACAACACACAAAACTAATATGTTGGATGAGACCCTCAATTTAACTATTGTGTTTGTTGCTGGAAAGTTGAGTGTCTAGTTAGCTAACCAATATTGCTTATAAGAGATCTAGGCCTATTTTGGTCGTCATTCCCAAAGGAACCACAAACCAGTAGATACCACAACATCATTAAATGTCCATCTCTCGTTTTCTATTCATTTACTGTACCTATATGTACACCGATGTAATCCTATATACATACATGTATTGGCATTTCTTAAACATGTGGTTGGGAAACTCTGATTGTAGCTGCAACTGGCTCCCCATATTTTGTTGGGAGTATAGATAGCCCTAGTTCCGACAGTTCCCTTCATTCACCACTAGATACGAATTATCAATTAATTATCCATATAGATTAATGATTCCCATTAATTAGCCATTAATCATGAATTGGATTGTTGGTTAACTATTGTTGTACCTTCTTTTTTTTGTATATTCATCCCAGTATCAGTACCAATTCACCAGTGCTTATGATTATATAGATATAATGTCTCCACATTATAAGTACTATCCAACTTCATAAGTAAGTTCATACCCAGTAAGTGGCTATCAAAAGTTGTAAAACAGGATGGTGCATATATACCATTGATAACCTCAGTTCATTAGATAGTGTACTATACATGTATATGAAGTAGTTACTATAAGTGGATAGTATTTTTTGTTCATGCCTACCATGGATACTACAAAGTACTGAAAGTGGATGCTATATCTGATATAAAATAATTACATATATCTACTATAGTTTGATTTATTGAAGAAACTTTGATTGTTTATTGATTTTCCTTAGCAAACTATGAGTTTACCAGAGATTATAGAGCATGTTTCATCAAAATCATTTTTTTCCAGAGATTAAATACCATTTTACATGTTTTCAAAACATACCATAATTTTACCAGAGATTATATACCATTGTTTACCATTATAATTATAGTTACTAGGCTGGTTGGTGGTTTTAACCATCTTGAAAAAATATTAGTCAATGGGAAGGATGACATCCCATATATGAAATGGAAATAAAATTCATGTTTGAAACCACCAACCAGTAGGGATTTCTCCAGCATTTTTAAAATCCAAAGCGATCCCCCCAGCTCCGCCATGGCCCCGCCATGGCCGGCCCCGCCATGGCCGCCTTGACGCCGGCCAGGCGCAAGCGCAAGGCCACGGTCTTGGAGTCCAAGCCGCCGCTGACGCAGATGCCCACCACGTCGCCGTTCTCCACCTGCGTTGGTGCACAGAACATGGGGATTTTTGTCAATGGTAAGGGGGAGCTGTGCGTCACATATATCCCATATCATATATAATATATATATATATATATGTATATATATATATATATA
>Ga0126342_10015229_pt1 | contig 13495 bp, 12 predicted proteins | sample Cyp1metagenome_FD_92528 | JGI IMG/M metagenome (GOLD analysis project Ga0126342, IMG submission 92528) | Coral microbial communities from Lord Howe Island, Old Settlement Bay, Australia - Cyphastrea 1 metagenome | ecosystem: Host-associated > Invertebrates > Cnidaria > Coral ...
ATATAATATAATATAATATGATATAATATGATATAATATGATATAATATGATATAATATGATATAATACAATATAATACAATATAATACAATATAGCATAATATAATACACTACAATATAACATAATATAATACACTATAACAAAATGTAATATAATATAGTATAGTATAGTATAGTATCATATAATATAATATCATATGATAGGATAGGATATATGATATGATATAATACAATACAATATAACATAATATGATATAATACAATATAATATAATATAATATGATATAATACAGTATAATATATAATACACTATAATATATATATATATAATAAAATAAAATATAATATAATAAAATAAAATATAATATAATAAAATAAAATAAAATATAATATAAAATAATACAATATAATATAATATAATACACTATAGTATAATATAATATCTAATATAATAGAATATCTAATCTAATCTAATCTAATATAATATAGTATAATATAATAAAATATAATATAATGTAATGTAATGTAATGTAATGTAATGTAATGTATTATATACATAGTGTGTATAATATATATATATATATTTGTTGGTTCACACTTTCCATCGCTTTCCTAAGTTTGTTTTTTTGGATCTTTTTGGAGACGCTTGGACAAGGGCATTTGGCATCACCACATCTCGGATCTGGTTCAGCGCAAGACTAAGGCAGTGCACCCCCAGGTCGGAAACCGGCGGGTCGTTTGATTGATGCGGCCTGAGCCGTGCAACGGTTCACAGAGTGTGGTGGGTGGAAGTTGACAGTGCGAAGTTATTCCAGTGCAAGATGATACTGCCAGGAAGCCTTTTGGACCTTAGCTTTGGCTTGTAGTGGATAGTTTAGTCTTCATTCACTTTCATCAACACACTCAACCACTACAGCCAAAAGAACCCGGGCGAAATGCAGACAATGTGCCAGTGTTGTGAAAGGTTCAGGGTGTCTTGGCGCAAACACAATTTCAAAGAGAAGGATCAAAAGTGGCAATCTTGTTGGAACTTGTACAAGTTCTAACCAGTAGCATCAACATTTTTAGTATCTTCTGCTTTGTTGGAACACAAACGTGACTGCGACGCAAGTGCTTCATGAAACACTATTTGCCAGAACAAGAGAAACTAAGTAGCCACCAAAGAGATTTTGTGTTTGAGACGCAACGACGCACCTGCAACTACAAGATCGTGCAAACTTTCTCATGCTCGGTCATGTATCTTGGCTTTGGTCCCTACGACATTTGAATTCCAGGGCCCAATAGGTTGGTGCCCAAATCTTACGGGTGCTGCGTTCATTTTGTTCCAGCTTTGTAGACAGTCTTCAAGCTACGTGCTGATGATCACTGATGCTTTCCTGAAAATGTCACAGAAACTCTGGGCCCAGCGGAACTTGTGGAAGTTCGTTGCAGCTTGTGCAGAGCTCCAGCAAAGCTGCGGCTCGGCTCAGGGCGTTTACTCAAATGGGCCAATGGGGTGCCTTCGCATGGCGATTTGGTCCTCCGTTTTGAGAACGCCCACACCAAATCACACCAACGGATTTAGACTCCAATCTGAATTGTGAACCTGCTTGGGCTACAAAATGCCCAGGAAGTCGCTTGTCAGGAGACAGAAAAGTATGCCGTAGCAGGGAAGAGCATAGGATTGACAATCTGGTGGTATGGGTATCCAGAATCCCTATTAAATGGGGAGCCAAGGAGCTACCAACAGTTTCCCAACCAAACAATACACTGTTGCCTTTCTTTTGCTCATCAAGTTGGTGCCTTGACACTTCTTGCACTACGGTGTGTTGGTTTGATGAACGTATCATACACGTACGGTCAAGCTGAACTCAGGAAGCAGGAGGCTATAATAGCGCCGCACATTGATCAAAGACGGGAAAATTCAAACACTGACCAGGAATACAGGTTGCCCCCTGATCCCTACTTCTAAATTGTCCAACTTCCGACCTCGCATTCAATAAAGTCAAGGACATTTGTGCCGGTTTACTGTGTGGCCGCGTGAGAAGCAGGATTGATTCCCTATGATTCCCTCCAAATTGGATCCTCACTGAACCTGAGGCCTCTTCTCGTTCACCACCAAATGCAGGGTTCTTCTTGGATGAGGCAAGTGCTCTGTCATCCATCTCCTCTATAGAATTACAACAGAGTTTCACTTTTCAACAGACGGATTAGGTGATGCTAGCTGAGTTGAAAGCAGAATTCACACACAATTCCGAAGGATTCAGGCCTGCATTTGCCTGAAGGTCACAGGCAGTTCAACAGCGGACAGCAAGGTCCTTGACGTTTGCTTTTGGTCCAACCGAGGTGCATGCCAAGTGTATCAGGATTTCATGTATAATTTGTATAATACATATTTTCATAGTTTTGTGATGTCTTTGTGAGTCTTTTGGCAGAGCTTGCCTTCGACACTTTCAGGGCTTCGCATTTGTCTTGCTTGATTGTTGCACTAGATTACAACAACGCTGCTTTTTCCTGGCTGCTCTGACCGGAAAGGGCTAGATTCAGATGACCCTTGCCATTAGTCATGTGTGAACTTGTCCTGCAAGGGAAGCTCTGCTCCAGTCCTTGGTTATTAGCACATGGGAGGCAACCATTGATGGCAACGGAACATGTGTATATATATATAATACATATTATAGATAGTTGGACATATGACATATGCTATTTTGATGACATTTCATTACAGTAATCACCACAAGATGTCCGTAAAGGCAACCGTGGCAAGCTTGCTGGGTTGAAGGACACAGCGAGCAAAAATAACAACTCTGGAGTGCCAAGCAAGAGATTCTGAGCCATGGTGGCAGCGGGCATACGAGTTATGCTGCTTTGCCAAGTTGTTTGAATGGCAGGTGCCGTGCCACATCATGAACTTTCATTCTTTTTGATTCTTTTTGAACAGTTTACTGCGCCAGATTTCAGCGTTGCTTTGACTTTTTGCTGGAGCTTCCGCTATCATTGCAGTGGTCACAATGGTCACAGGCACCATGCAGCTAGAGCAAGCTGCTGGGGAGAGTGGTTGGCAACTGGAGATATTGGAGGATCCAGCGAGGCAACGATGCCTCAAAGAGGGCATTCGGGACATTCGGGTATGAAAAAATGGGAATCATCCATTAGATTGGCTACTTACTTTGGCTAAACTAGAGGCAAGGCCATTGGGATTTCTCAACTTTGTTTGTACCAACCCTCCAACATCCTCCAACTATGGAAACAAACAGGTTGATTTTGTGGCGATTCGCATCGGGTCCAGTTGCTGGGCGGGCGGCGGATATTGCGGATGTTGCTTGTACAGAGCTGAGGCAAGGAAAGCGCTTGGATTCAGTGGCAGAGTTCATGGACTTTCTTCGTTGCTCATCAGAATAGTTTTGAAGAGCACATTTAATGCATGAGGACACTCTCTGCGATTTGCCGGAAGTGGTGCTGTACTTGCGGTTTGGGTGCCATCTGCCATATTTCTTGGTGATTAAAAACCATTCGACTTAGAGTTGGTGCCTGAGGTTGTGGTAAGCACTCGGATGGAGAAATGTACATCCTCACGGAAGGTTGGGGGCTACAGTCACGGATCTCCACAGGACTGGACCAGGGCACGAATTTCTGCCACACTTGATGAACGCGAAATTATCACTGCCTAACTGCCTAACTTGATTTCATTTTTTTTCAACCCGAGAAACCGAGATGTTCTGGTCATGAAAAACAGCACTGGCCATGTTGGCCCGAGTTGGCCTTGGAATTCTTTGACCTGACAGCCAAAGGCATCTCCAAATTGAAGCTTGAGACCTCACTACCAGAGACCTTGCACCAGGCAGGGCTGGGTGGATCAGGTAAAATCTGGTCCGATAGCTGAGTTTTCCGCGGCTAGGTCCAATTGAAAATGATGGGACACATCAGCTGTAGTCAACACTTAGTCAACCTGCCACAGCTCTTTGACTCAAGAAGCCTTGTGGCTCAAGACAGACAACTTAAATGCAGCAAATTGAGAGGACTATGACTTCAATGCATGGCAAGTCGCTCTGTAGCCAGGGTGGTATGGAGGTGAGTGCTGCACGAAGGAAGGCATTGAAGTGCCACAAGTACCACATGACTGAGTTCCATGTGCAGCCCAAAGAAAGGCTGGTCAAAGTGGAAATTGGGGCCTTGATGCGTCAAGAGACAGCGGAAGAGAAGAAGCCACAGGTGACTTCTGCTAGAAGAAAGGCGTTGAACTGCCACAAGTACAGCACGGCTGAGTTCAATATGCAGCCCAAAGAATGGCTGGCCAAAATGGAGATTGACGGCTTGTCGGGTCAAGAGACAACTGAAGGAAAGAAATGGAAAGAAACTATGCTGTCCAACCTCCCACTTGCGCTGGTGGAAATGTGTTCTACCTGGCTTCCAGCGGTGGAGGTGAGCCACTTTCGTGCGGCTTTCCGAAAAGCTTCTCGATTGCAGGCCTTCTTGTTCCACTTGGTGCGCGAATCTGATGTGGCTCAGCCCGTGATTTTCGCGAGCTGGAATCGGCAGAAAGCCCGGGGCGGATCTCCCATATCCTTTGAGCATGGTGAGCATTTTGCACTTCGAAGCATAGCGACACTGGCAAGGAGTCTGCCGCATTGGTACTGGCGCTACCCACAGCTGGCTTCTGAAATTATAGGTGGTGTCAGGCGGTACCGCTTCAGTGATGAACCTGCAGTACGAATTTCAGCACATGCTTTTTTGTCATCCTTTTATGGCAGAGTGTGGAAGTGTACGGAAGTGCCAGAAGACTTGAACGCGGCATTGGATTTCTTTGCTTCTTTTCCATTCGAATTTCCGTTTTCGCGCACGTCAGTCTTCTTTCCTCATGGAGGACCGGCAAGCCATCACCCACCGCACACATTTTACCCACACCCATTCTATGGTTTTTATCTGCACCCCTTTCATCCACCGGACCCGTTTTTCGGGGGGCCCTTCTATTCAACCCCTGCTACAGCTTTTTGAAAGCGGTCGCCGACCACAGCCTTGGACCCACTGGCAACTGTTCTTTTTCATTTCACATTGAAGCTGTGCCTTTCTACTACCGGTGCTAGCAGGTGCTAGTTGAAGTCCAAAACTGTCTGTATCAACGAGAGGCTTGAGGTACCCTGTGGAAATAGCAGACTTGGCCACAACCATCACCCTTAGGGCCGAAGAGGCAGTTCTTTGAACGCAATTGACTTTTAGTTCCACTGCCTTTGAGGGCAAGCAACAAACTGCGTAAAAGTGCTGATGGAACCGAAGGAAAGGGTTTGAAAAACCACGTGGTCTGCCCTCGAAGGACGAACCATGTTTCTGCTGGAGCTGTGAGGGGAAAGATGCCTGAACAACCACCAAAAACCATGAAGGTTTATATCAAAATGCATAGAAGTACTGGTAGTCAAAGGAAACCTCAGGAACTGCTCTGGACCCACTTACTTACCCACAAGTTTGTCCCATTGTCTGTCCATTCATCATATTCACCCAGAAACCGAAGAAGAGGGGGGGCACATCAGCTGCTTTGCTGTTTGCGTGTAGCAAGGACTACAATGAGGGAATCCCAAAATTTTGGGCTCCCAAAGCTACAAGGAATTCCATGGCTCGGGGAGTCCCAATTTAGAGACACACCAGCACGTTTAAATGCACATGTTTGACCCAATGTTTGACTACTATTTTGCTCAAGTGAAAGTAGTGCTGGAAGCAGAATCCGATGCATTGAACATCATTTGAATACATTATGCACACCTGTTTTGGCTGCCTTTGGCTTGGGTGCCAGCAACAAAGGCGTGTTTGACCAAGCAATCCACGGTCGAAGCGCTCTTGAATACGCTTGACCGAGGTCCAGTGGGCATTGAGTGATGATTCTTCGGAAAGAAAACATAAATTATTTGTGTTTCTTCATTTGACGACGAAAATTGAGTATAGTAGACCTACTGTAGAAAGTGGTTGATGATATTTCAGCTGCCCTCCCCATCAGTTCGATTGTGTGATTGATGCAACTCCCTTCACAGGTGACCCTTGGGCTGGCGAACTTTTCTGGTGGCCGCAGCTTGGTTTCAGATAGGATTTGGGATTTGGGAGTTGAGTCAACTCGAAACTTTTCCGTGAGGCGATTGCTTGTTCTGCAAAAAATATTTTCTGGCTATCGTCAAACAGAGACAGTGCCATGATGCGCAAGGCCGGGAGAAACCAAACGCGAAGAAGTTTGTGGAGTTGATCTGTGCAACTTGGAATTAGACGAGTGTGAGCATCATCCAGTCAACACACCTGATGAACACAATGTGTATGGCGTTGCCAAACTCCCGAATTGTCACATCAGCCCTTTTGATTTTAATGCATGAGTGGTCTTGGTAACAACCTTGGTCCAGTCTGAACAGAAAATTGAAGTGACAAGTTGTGAAATCACCAGCGACTCACCTCTCCTCATCCGCCAACTGCAGGCAACAAACTCTTGCGATATCGTGTCTCAGCTGGACAATCCACCCTGAGGGTGCCCCAGACATGCTTGAAACATGTAGAGATTTGGAAGAACTGTGTAATGTAATGACTCCAACTAGCTGAGGAGGTTTTTGGAAGGTGAGCATGGCAGCATAGCCCCCCGACGGCACCAATAAGGCCCGTTCGCTGAGACATGCTACGTTGCGGAAATGCGAAGATCGAAGAGGCAGGGTAGAAACGGGAAATGGTCAGCCTTGCAACCTGGTAGAAAGCTAGTGTTGATATGAAGACCTTCGATATCCTAATGTTCTATGATTTGTTCAGCAACTTCCAAGTTCAAGGCATGCTTTTGAGCTTAAAGGGAGGGGTTCTGGCAACGTTGGCGTTTTGGATGAGCAGACATACCAGGTTGTTTACGGGCAAAGGATTGTCAATTCGGGCAAGACACATGACAACTAGCAATCCACTTGCAAACCAAACATAGAGCCATAGCTTGTGATGGAATTAAAGCAGTGGAACGAAGCTGGAAAACAACAAGAACAGAGCCCATCATAGCTCTGTATCAAAGACAGATTTCGTTTGCCATAACCACTCCATGTCCATTTTTCAGGCGATCCGAAAGGAACCATAAACATTCCATCATCCACTTCAAATTTTTTCAAGGGGTCCTGACACTATGTTCCTCTTGGAATCCAAAGCCATGAGTCTTTTTGACCTTGGGTGCTTGAAAAAATCAGCAGTGAGAGTGCAGCTCCCGCTAATGACACGAGGGCATTGCACGGCCAAAGTCTCGAGATGACCGATACATTGACACTCACTGATGTCAAGGAGCGGGCTGTTGTTCATGGAAGTGAAAAGATGCTTTGAAGATTTTTGAACTGATACAGTACCGACCATGATTGTTGCTGTGACATGCCTGCGTCACAGTTTGGCGCGCTCCCAATCAGTCGATTGTTGTTGCCAACAGTCCCTGGTGTTTTGGGTACTTAGACGGTGATTACCATGGCATGCCGCTTGGCTTTCGATGTTTACCATGCTGTAAATCATCCAACTCCCAAGCCGCACCAGTGAGGACTTGGCTTCCTTTCAGCTTCCGTTCTGGGACCGTGGACATGGCTTTCTGGGATCCGCTGGCGCAGGCATTTGTCTACACGTGGATCAGGCACAGCGGGCCAGCGGGCCTGCGGGCTGCTTGGGTGACGCACGGGCTGCCCCGATTTCGACTCGAGACAAACATTATGTCATTATGAATCATGGTATTCATGGTCTGCCTTTGAATGATGACCGATGTTTCCAAGTTCACTTCATTCACCTCAGTGAGAGAAAAATGATGTTTCGGTACTCTGGGCTTCAATGAACTCAGGCCTTTGCTGAGGACGCTGTTTTGCAATGTGTTCTGCCACGCCAGCCTGAGGCCTGGTGGAGCAACGTTGCAAAAAACTTCTTTGGCAACAAGCTGGTAGCACTCTGGGGTCCAGGAGAGAAAATCCTGGGATCTCCAGTGCACAACTTGTAGCAAGACCTGTGCCTTTTTCTCATTCTACCTGGACTTTCCGATGCATATCATTTGGCAAATATCACTGTTTTATACTGTTTTGATCATTTTTTCTCTGGGAGGGATGGTATAGTATAGTTTGCATTTGTTGTGCGTTGTGTGTGTGTGCCTGTGTGTCTGTGTGATTCTGTGTGTATATTCATTTATGTTTTGTTTCAAATCTACCCAGCGTGACAACCCTTTGGTGTTGCGTCAAACAAACGGGATAGAACAAACTTATTATGCAGGATATTCTCATCCTTGTCATAATATTCAATGATTTTAATGCTTGTTCTCAGTATTTGTCAGAACTACTCTCCTTTCTTTAGTCAGATGACCTCTAGCCAACATTCTTTTTCTTCCCTTCAAGGTTTTCAAAACAAAAAGGCGGATCAATTCTGGCTGCAGAGGAACACGGGTGCTGGACACTTGCGGCGGCGAACTCTTCAGAAAACCATTATGTCCCGTGCTTGGAGAGTGGCCAGTAGATTATAGTGATTGAACAAACTCAAATCGGTGGCTTCAGGCAACAGACCCTACTGTTTCATCAGATGTATTCCATGCCCGCTTTCTCGGAGTTCGATAGGTGAGCGGCACCTAGCTGCGTTGGCTGAATGCAGACGAGTGGCTTTGCTCCGCCCTGGAGATGTGGCATGCTTCACGGGAGGCCGCTTGGCAGATCTTGGTCGAGGTGGGGAGACATGACCACCTTTTTTGCTTTAACCGAAAGGCGTAGAAGCCATGCCTGCTCTTGGCCTGCCCTTTGCTTGGAACAAGCATGACCATTTGGAACGCCTAGCAGAATTTCCCAGTCCAACAGCTGGTAGTCTGCTTGGCCGACCCATTGAATGTGAACCGACGTGTGAGGTTTGCCACACACTACACTGGTTCTGGGATCAGCATTGAATCTCACCTTTTATGAGTCTCTCGGCCAGAAAGTCCGGATAGCATCCCAAAGCAAGTTTCAGAAAATGGCCTACTGCGGAGAGAAAATGCTTCAAAGAATGGGGATGCGTCCAATTTGGTTGAATTTGTGAATTGGTGAGAAGGTCAAACTCTCTGGGACTGGTTACTAGTGGCTTTTGATTTGACTTGATTGAAGTTGCCTTCAGCTGGAGCTCGCTTCAGGAGCTTTCTGAACTGGAACTGCCCCAGCCTCAGTCCTCGAAATTCACGCGCGCCTGGTTGCGCAGCCTGGGCCGGCTTGTTACCACCATGATTTACAAGCAGCTAGGCGAGGCAAAGTTGTTGTCCTCGATGACCTTCAGGGACATGTTCCAACCCCACGTTCCTAATTTACCCATGATTGAGAACAGCCCCCACCACCCTTTTTAATTGATCTAAAGTGTCTTGTCCTTCCACTCCTATTTAAGTGCCGCGTTCTTTTAGTATCATTATCCCCCCCCGGGTGTCGCAACTTCGCAATCCTGGCTTTTCTTTCATTGTTGCGCTCTTCATTTATCATCCCATGATTGATGCCCCTCACCCAAAAAGGTCGCACCCTCCTTTTCTGTCAAAGTTATTTTCTTAATTTATCGACCCACCATTCATAAACCCTCTTCCGCGCCCTAAATTGTTTCAACCTTCCCAATAGTCGTTCATAAGTTCCTAACGTATCAGAATATGACTCTTAGGCACACTCTAGTGGCACAACGGAAACGTCCTTTGCCACTCTTGTTTCACAACATATCATCGTATATCGTACGGCTCTTTGGCGCGTTGAACGGGCACGAGTGAAATTTCGAAAGCAAAAAGCAAAAGTTAGTTTATTTCAGACCTTTTATCGGCAAAACGCGCTTGCACAAGCGAGCGGATTTGCAGCGCTGCAGGTGAAACATTAAGCAACAAATACCTTCAATACCATGCGGCTGCAAATATAGGGTGTAACTCTTTGTTGGATCAGTGCATGTGAATCAGCTGATTTGGTCAACACGTGCCGTTTTTTGACGTCCGGACTGGGGCAAAACGAGCCTTCCAACTTGAAACTGGTATTTCTAATTTGCCTTGCAAACAAAGACATGTTCTTGACCGAGTATTGATTGTATTGCAGAATTGTGTTCGTGGCCCCAGTTTGTATGTAACCTAACTTCATCGTAGATGGGAAACATGAGTAGCCGGTATACACCTCGCCTCATACCCTTTCAGGTCCAGGCCAAGGAAAATACCAGGGAAAACATCCTTTTTGGCCATAAGGTGACAACTTGGATCTTCTCCTTTCAGGGCTTCAGAGAAGGGTCGACCAAGCTTGGTGGCAGCAACTTGGCGATGGTGGGCGTGGAATTTCATGGAAACATGGCAGTCATTGGCGAAAAAGCGCGCAACAACAATTCAATAAGGCTGATGAAGGAGTCGTTGGATTTTCTGTTTGTTGCTTCAAGTTCGACCATGTTGTGCAAGTTGTTGTTGACTGTCAACAGATCTTGAGGAACAATATGGAGCCAAAGTTTGTGGAGACGGTATCTTGTTTGCATTTGGATTGAGTGGGGTTCGTTCCGTTGTCGCAATACTCGAGACCATCCTTGCTGCTCCTATTTGTTTGTCTGCTGTTCTGCAAGGTGCTTGGGGACATTGTTCGCGTGGCAGGCGACGTGCGAGATGCGCCCTCATCTTGTCTTCACCTAGTGAGCAGTGAGGCTCTTCCGCCAAGCAACGCTGAACTCAGAAAGGGATTGAGTCGGCCTTGCAACGGTACCAAGGGTTTGCTGCCAAGTCAGCACTGCAAAGCGGCAGGAGATTTCATCGAGGACTCTGAGGATCACGAGAAATTCGTATCGTTGCTGCGTACAAGGCCTGCTGCAATACACTCTGATGCTGTCTTTTGAAAAGAATGATAAAGCTTGCTGCAGCTTGCTCATCTGTGAGAAGTGCGAGATGGGATTCAAGACTTTGAGTGTGGCCGTCAACATTCACAACATTGCAGTGTACTGTTTTCATCTGTTTTCTATGCTTGTGCGACTGCTGAGCATTTCATGATTCTTGATTAGATTGTCCGCTAGATCACAGATCCCTCTTTTTGCCATTAAGTCCCGATTGTTTGCTGGTTGAATTGGGATGTAGTCAGTGGTGCTGTCGCAAGCCCTTTGTTGGGGAACACACCAAATGGCTGAACCTTCAAATTTGACAGGGAAAGTACATCACGAATCATGGTTTACATGCTGAAAGCGGACCATGAAATCCAAACATGCTTGCACATATACTTTATTATACTATATTTTTAATATTATACATTATATTGTGTTATATTAAATTCTATTGTATTATATTATATTATTCTATATTACATTACATTAAACTACATTTGTTACATTACATGATGTTATATTTTCTAATTTTACATTGTTTTGACTTATCTTGAATTAAGCCATCTCATAGTGTATTATAGTAACCTTTTTTTATGTTTTATTTCATTACATTGTATTGTATTAAGTAACATTAGATTGTTTTATATTACATTGAATTATGTTACATTGTATTATGTTACATGGTTCTATACTACATTGTATTGTATGATTTTTTTTTTTTATGTTTCGTATGGTATTACATATTATTATGTTTTTTTTTGATTGCATCTTATTATTTCTGTCAATTTTACCATATTGATTTTGATTTTTTGTCATTATGTCAAGGTGTATGTTATAAGACAAGGTATTTTTGGACGAAATAAACAACATGTTATTTTAAGTTGTATTAAATTATGTTAATTTGTAACATCTTGCATGCACGTGATTTATTTTATTGTTTTATATTGTGAGACCCTTTATACATGTGCAATCTATTATATTATATATATATTGTATTGAATTTTGTGTTGTATTGTCCTGGATTGTGTTGTATTTTATATAAGCTATAATTTGTAGTATCTTATATTGTGTCATATGAAAGTGAATCAAATCCCATGTGCATACAAATTTCTTGTATTTCGTGTAAAATGTTTTTTTTCCTGTACAAGAAATAAAATGTATGTGTTTACACACACACACATATATATATATAAACCGTGTTTTAAAAATACTTGATCTATTTAATGTATATATATATATGACTATTTCAATATACACATACTGTACAGTTGTAATACTAGATGCATATATCATAAAATCACATTTCCATTATATGAACTTAAGTTAGATCATTTTCAAATGTACATTTGTATTTGTTGAATTAAACCATATTCAACTATATTTTGTTTTTCTTTAATAATGTTTTTTTGAATGTGTAAACAAATAAGTATATATATAAATATATCTTTCCAAATATCATATTTGTTTGTTTTTCTTCTTTACTGTACCAAATTATGTTATGTTATTGTTTTTGTTTTAGTCTACCATGTTATATATTGTTTTTCTCAATTATATTGTATTTTATTTTATGGTATCTATTTTTTAAAAGTATTTTTTTCATGATATTTGAAGAATCGTATAGTTTTTGAATCATATTTTACTGCATTTTTTCCGACAGAAAATAGCGGTCTGAACATTGCTTTTTGGGCCTGTGTGAAAACGAGCATTTGGATGGTGTTCGCTTGCAGGCCGTTGACCGCTGCTCGTTTGGTGCAAGCAGGCAGTGATTGGGCATTGAAACTTATATAAACCGGAATCAATCTATCGGGTGTCATCAGCAAATCATCAAACTGATTCAACCATTTTTGGCTGTGGCACTTGGATGGCTCAGTGGGTTTTTTGAGTTCTTGTGTGTGTTGGGTTCAGCAAGTCTAGAACTGGAAACCACTGTTCCTTTTGTTGCGGCCACTAGCTGCCAACCAAAAATAGAAAATCTTGCATTCGGCAGAAACACTGACTGACCAGGCATACAAGAGCGCTTGCGGCCAGGGACAGCCAAAAGGCACGCTTGGATGGTGGCATGGGCTAAATCATCGATGGTCATCGATGGTCATGTTAGCTTTCCATGAGCACATCCTGGATGCTGTGGTAAGATACATCTAAATGCAGCATCTTGGCAAACAATACAGGCCACCTCTTGGGGCCGCCTTTCCACTTGTCCTTTCTATTGGGCAGAAGCGTCGGCCAGGGTTCATTTGATTGGATGCTGAGAACATTGTGCCAAGCATCGTAAAGTTTTTAAATCACCTTTCCACGTACTGGTCATGCTCTTTGCTCCGATGTTGAGGCGCTGCTTGCGATGAACACAGCGGCGACGCTAGGAACCCAGAGTTGGAGCAAGGGTGGCAAGGGCTGGCAAGAACTGCACTAGGTCTATCAGCAGCTCAGATCACGGAAGTGCATCGCAAAGTTTGTTGTTTTGGAGAGGCGATCTCGGGGGATCGTGAAAGATGATGGCAATGATATTCTTGCCATAGTATCTGAAAAGACTTTCAGGCCTCCTTTGGCAGTGATTCTATTTCACACACTCACAGATTCGTCTACAACCCAAAAGATCTGTCCAGCTTGCCGGCTAGCATTACGCTCAAGCTGGCAACTAGACGCCCCAAATCTATCCAACTCTTACGAACAGAAATCATGGCGGACTCCAAAGTCAAGGACATGGGCCTGGCCGAGTTTGGCCGCAAGGAGCTGA